>Ga0207707_10000013_pt1 | contig 264517 bp, 232 predicted proteins | sample KBSC83BmetaG_FD_184336 | JGI IMG/M metagenome (GOLD analysis project Ga0207707, IMG submission 184336) | Corn rhizosphere microbial communities from Kellogg Biological Station, Michigan, USA - KBS C8-3B metaG (SPAdes) (version 2) | ecosystem: Host-associated > Plants > Roots > Rhizosphere ... | reverse complement strand
GCGAACTCGCTGTCATTGGTTATGACGAACCCGGACTGAAACAAAAATTCTTCCGCTGCCGTGTCACCGAAGCGGCTTGCACCATGGTGAGCGACAAGTTTCAGGACCTCGATCCAAATCGATTTAATCGATTTCTGCGTCCGCCCTTTGCCTGGCTGCCAAGTGGAGAGTTACTTGTCTTCTCTCATAATGAATCTCTTTCAACTCAGCGAGCCGATTCGAAGACAAAGAGCTGGTGGGCCATCGATAAAGCGGGCAACCACCGGCAACTGTTTCCGCCTTCACAGCCTGAGCCCACCCAGATCCTCCCCGAAGCAGAAGGGCAAAACCTTATTGCGCTTATTGCGGGAGAGTTGTGGCGCATCGATACGAATGGCAAGTTGGTCGGAAAGGTAGTTCCTGACTTCAAACCTCAAATCAATTCGATCGTGTGGAGTGATCGGCACGCAACAAACACAAACCTCAGAACCAGATATGAAAACGCATATGGTGCAGTCGATAAGTTCCTGGTTGCGCGGGGTAGTGATAACGCAGTTAGCAACTTTTACTTGATCGATATCCAAACCGGAGAGTTCAAAGCATTAAAGGAGCCCGAACTAAATAGCAAAGTATTGGCGGTCGATACCAATACCAAAACAGTTGCGCTGTTGAGTGACAATGAAAACGCGATCCGTGTCTGGACTACGCACGGAAACGAATCTGCGCTTACGCCAATCGTTGACATCAATGGGTTCGTGCGAGGGTTTGTACATCCCAAACAGCGTCGCTTTCAATACTACGGCGGCAATGGTGAGCTCTTGAATGCGTGGGTAATCCTGCCCAACGACTATCAGGAAGGTCACAGATACCCGACCATCGTGTGGGTGTATCCAGGCACCGTCTACAGTGATCGACCACCCCGCTCGCGGGTACTGCAACGCGACATGTTCGATTTGACTTTACTGGCGGCTCACGGTTACGCGGTGCTGCGGCCCAGCATCCCTCTACAAGCGTATGGCGAAACACAAGACGTTTATCCGGAACTCAGCAAGGGTGTGCTGCCGGCAATCGATAAACTTATCGAGCTCGGAATTGCAGATCCTGACCGGATCGGCCTCTTTGGTAACAGCTATGGCGGGTACGCTACATACGGTCTCGTAACTCAAACAAAACGCTTCAAAGCCGCTGTAGCCTCGGCCGGTTTGGCAAACCTTGCCAGTCTGTACGGCACGTTTGACGCTCGCCATAGATATGACTCGGACGCTCACGAAAACCTGATGAGATTGTGGAACCAGGAGACGATCGGAATGGGTGGTCCGCCCTCGACGAATATGAAACGCTATTTTCTGAACAGTCCAGTCAACTTTGTGGAAAGAGTGGAAACCCCTCTCTTGATTATACAGGGCGATTTCGACATTGAGTCCCAGATCCAACAAGGTGAAGAATTCTTTACGGGACTATACCGGCAAAACAAACGCGCGCGTTTTGTTCGCTACTTCGGCGAGGGGCATGTAGTTGAACGTCCAGCAAACGTACGCGATATGTGGAATCAGATCTTCTCATGGTTTGACGAGTTCCTCAAACCAAAGGAAAGCAGCCGCTCAACAGCACGAAATTAGGTTGTGGGGGAGAACGCGCCTCCGGACATCAGCTTCTGCCTCGCAATTATCGAAGCGATGCTTACCGGATACGCGTTCGGGCGAAGACGAAGTTGGTGGCGTGGGAGCCACCAACTTCACCGCCTTATTCATCATCGAGGCTGAATTGGTAGTAAACCACCACTGCGACTCACCTCATCAATCATCGCCGGCTTCGGCGTTTGAAGGAGGACGCACCATGAGAACAAAAATTCGAATACTGTTTTTAGCTGCAAATCCATGGACGACCAGCCGGATTCTTGTCGATAAAGAAGCGAGAGAGATCTTCGAACGCATTCAGGAAGGTCCCTATCGCGATAGGTTCGAGTTGCGCAACCACGTGGCTACAACACCCGGCGACCTGCAGAAGTTGCTCTTGATCAATCGGCCACAGATTGTTCACTTCAGCGGCCATGGCAGCAAACGAAAACGACTCATTCTGGAGGGCAACCATGGTCGCGGCAAGACTGTCGATCAACAGGGCCTGGCAGACATCTTCGCACTCTATAAAAACCACGTGCGCCTGGTTCTGCTTAATGCCTGCTTCACCCGGGACCAGGCCCGCTCCATCTCTGAAGTAGTGAATTATTCGATCGGGACCGGGAGAGGAATTGGCGACAAGGTGGGTGTCGCTTTTGCCGGCGCATTTTATCGAGCGCTGGGATTCGGCAAATCAGTCCCTAATGCATTTGAGTCAGCTAAAGCGGAACTGGCCCTGACAAAGATCCCGCGCTCAGGCGGAATCGAACTGTTTGTCAGAGACGGGCTCAGTGAAAGGGACGGCTTCCCACGGATCGATCGTACCCGAGACGTCGCGCGCCGGCCGGCCCAGGCCAATTCGGTGTCGCGAGTAGAGACCACGGTCGAATATCAGATCACAATCGTTAAGAAGACTCAACAAACCGTTTGGTCTGAAGACAAAAGTTAGTTGGGCCGCAGGCGTGATTCCTCAAGTGACGACTCACGCCCGACTTGGCGGAAGTGTGCCCGGTGACTGCGGCACCTCGCACTTTGAAAAAGGAGAAAAAGAAATGCCAGTTAGTCAGACTCGATCACAGAAAAAGGTGCGCAAAGTAAAACAAGAACAGACGTCGAGTTCTGTCCGTTCACAACGCAAAGCACCGGGCACCAGAATGGGTACCTGGGAAGACTGGAGAGGAGGCAATAGCAGAGCCGGAAAAGTCTCGGTCCGTCATGGCAATGCGATCCGAGATGGCCGGTAATCAACCGGTTGGCACTAGGAGAGGGTAGCCCCACCAGGCTGCCTTAGAATAATAAAGACTGTATCAGTCAGGTTCTGGTAGAAGGCGCATCCGGACATCGCTCTGTTTCGGTAGTACCGAAGCTGATAGTTACCGAATACGCCTTCGGGCCAAGTCGAAGTTGGTGGCTTGGGAGGGCCACCAACTTCACTGGCTTATTCATCTTCAAGAGACTGTCTTTCGGGTCCCTGGTCACCGCCAATCTCGTCCAATACCACAAACTTTGGCGTTTGAATGATCTCACCCGCATCGCCAAATTCGAAAACTTCCGCTACTTCATAGTTATTCATGACTGTCTTCCTTTCTTTCTTGTTTTACCCGAACTCTCTACAGAACCGGGTAAATGGATTTGCTCATTGATGTGCGGCTCCGACATACAGAGTCTTTACTGCATCGAGTGCGCACTTTTTTTGTTCAAGACCCAGGTGACTACTCATCTTCGAGGCTGTACTGGTTCGGGCCATCACTGCCGGCAACCTCATCAATCATCGCAGACTTCGGCGTTTGAATGACTTCTCCCGCCTCTCCCGCCTCGAAGAGATCCTCAACTTCATAGTTTTTCATGACGATTTCTCCATCGCGTTGGCCGCACTTCTTCCTCAACACCTGTTCGCAACAATGTCTGTTTGCGCGGTGCTCGTGATTAACAGGTCGCCACCGGCACGGCTTGCGGCAATCCTGAAGTGGCGACAGTTATGTTGACTGGGCTTCTCTTCTGCTCAACCAGACGCAACCATGACTCAAGGGGAATGAGCCTGAATATTTCCAGCGAGCGCAAATCTCCATATCTGATCTTTTCGACCGCCATCGATACGGCCTGCTGATTCACATATCCGTATTTCGCGGCATAAGAATTTGTCAGTAATAAACGCAGCGCCTCATGCTCGCGAACTATCGCGCGTGAGAGTGCCTCGATCGGATTCCCCTTCCCTTTTCGCTTCAGGATTTCTGGAGGAACCAAACCTCGGAGTGCTCTTCTCTGAAGCGATCTCGTTTCTCCTGGACGTGCGCGCTGGTCTTTCGGAATTGCCAGCATGAATTCAACCAGCGGCCGGTGAAGAAAAGGAAGCCGGATCTCCACGTTTTGCAAAAGCCTCATGAAGCCGCCAGAAAGCTCCCTGACGGCACAGAGAAAACTGATCGCCTGAAGTCGATCACTGGGAAGACGAAAATCGAAGGCGTCATCAGGACCAAGCAACAAGTCAGCGAAACCTGTTCGGCGTATAAATTCAGGCCGGAGCCACGGAGGCAATCTTTTTACTGGGCCGTGTCTCAGAAGCACTCTCAGTCGTCTCGGTAAAGAGGGCAACAGAGCTTCTTCCCAGAACAACTTCAGGTAAGGCTGCTTGCGGTCCTGGCCCCACATTTTCAAGTCACGATGAAGTTGCAGACACCTTCCCTGGGCCAATGAGTCCATCAGATCTGCTGCGGGGTTTGGAATGCTGTTGAGGATTTCATCTCCGCCATTACCCGATAAACGAACCCGCGATCCTCCTTCCGCCATCACACGGTTGAGTTCATCGTAATAAGCACGAAAAATATCGAGCGTGTTGGGAACTATGGATGATCGGAAGTGAGCTGCACTGAAGATCGGAAATTCACTCTCGAGGATGTGGTGTCCTGTCCTGCCGATCCATTCCTCGACATAACCGATGAATTTGAGTTCTGTTGAGGTTGGTGCTTCATCGTGGATATAAGACACCGTCTCAATCTGTCGGACTGGAGCTTCGCCGGACGCAACAAGTGCATGGGCCAGACAGACTATGGAGGAGGAATCGAGTCCACCACTAAGGTCGCACCAAACAGGTCCGTCAGACCGTAACCGGCTCTGAACCGCTTCACGAAATAGGTGCCGGAAGTGTTCTTCGTAGTCCGCATCAGACTTATAGCGGATCCTGTTTGCCGGATTGAGGCCCCAATACCTCTTCGATTCTGATCTGCCCTGCTTGACTATTGTTACGTGGGCTGAAGCTACGGCGTTGATGCCTTTGAAAGGAGTCTGGCCTGGTTCTGCGAGTCGGGCCAAATGGGCGGCAACGTAATTGTCATCAACTTCCAATTCCAAACCACACAAATCAACGAGCGCCGCGAGATCGGAAGACCACATTATTCGTTTGGAGTTCATGTGGTAATAAAGATCCCTGGCGCCCGCAATGTCTCGGGCTAGAAAGAGTGTGTGTAAACGTGGATCCCAGAGTGACATTGCGAAATCGCCTATAAGATGCGCGAAGAGATCGACACCCCAGCGCTCGTATCCAAACATGACGAGCGCAACGTCAGTCCGATCGTCTCGCAATTCGCTTTGCAAAGCTGCAATGAGCTCCGAACGGTTGTCCAGCCGTCCATCAAAACAGAGCAATGCTCCCTGGCGAGACCGGTAAGGTTGTTCTTCAAGATGAGACTCGTGAGTTGTATGGAACGCGCAATAGACCATGCCGACTGAGCCGTCTGACTTGGATCCAAACCCATCCGGACCCATGGCGGCGAGACGTTCTGACAATGTCGTCAGCAGCTCCCGATCTGGATGTGCGCCGTTGAAACTGTGTATTCCGCCAATACCACTCATAAAAACCTCACGCGGCTCTGCTCTTAGTTAGGGAAGATTTTGATTCTGAAACGCGCTTGCGTTTTGCAAACGTTTGCAACCAGAGCACAAATGGAACTAGAGGGAGGAGCAAAACGTCTGGCTGGTCTTTCGAGCATGCGGACAGCACGGCTTTCCGATCAATGTACGTGTCGACGATCTCATCAGCTTTTATTAGCAACTCTTGAATGCGTTGTGCTTCTCGCTTCACGGCGAGTGAGGCCGCGTGCCAGATCGTGATTCGAGTCTCTGTCCGCTCGATAAGTTCTGCAGGCAAGAGGTCTCGCAGAGCACGACGCACAAGCGACTTACTTTCATGTGGCCGCGCATGCTGCTCAGGTGGGATGGCAAGCATAAACTCAACCAACGGTTTGTGAGTAAACGGATAACTAAATTCAACGTCACACAGCTCCTGCCAGAAACCTGCGGAGAGTTGCCGGGTCGTGTAAAGAAAATAGTTTGCCCGATACCGAAATCCGGGAGTGGCACCGCGAAAGTCACGCTGATTCGCAAATAGTCGATTGCGAAGATCCATTCGCCTCACGAAACCGGGATTGTAGAATTGGCAGAGCTTCGAGATGACGCGTTGCCGTGACAGTTGCAGTCGTCTTGGCAGCAATGAGGAACAAACGTGCCGCCACGCAAATTTGAAGTAGGATTCCTCGCTGTTTTCGATCCACGCGCAGAGTCGCCTGTGTAATGACCAGAGTCTTCCCTGGCACAGCAGATCGATCAGTTCTGAAAAGGGTTCACCGTCTCCCAACTGAAGCTCGTCTCCGCCCAGTCCCGACAGCAACACGCGTGCGCCGCTCAACTTCATTGCTTTATCAAGGGCGCTGTAGTACGCAGCAAAATTGGCCACATGCGTCGGAATACAGGGCACATAATTATCTGGCCAGGGCGCTAGTAAACGGTATTGATCCTCGCGCAGGTGAAGGCCGCATCTTCCGATTCTTTCTTCGACCGGCTTGATGTATTTACGCTCGTCAGACTTGCCGGCTTCATCGTAAACTCGCGAAACCGTGGCCAGAGCACTCGCCTGCGCGTCTCCCAGGTTAATCAGGTCATTCGCTACGCATACGATCGGAGATGAATCCATACCTCCGCTCAACTCGGCCCACGCTGGTCCATCGGTCCTTAACCGACACCGCACCGATTCTCTAAAGAGATCGCTAAAGTGTTCTTCGTATTCACGGTCTGATCTGTACCGGATCCGGGCTAAAACGTCGGGTTGCCAGAACGATTGAATGCGACATTGTCCACGCTCAATGATTACCGAGTGACCGGGCGGCACACTCTTAAACTGTCGATAAGGTGTCAGCCCACCCTCGGGAAGCTTCGTCAAAAAACCTGCTATGTATTCGTCGTCGAGTTCGCGAGAAGTGCCAACGACATCAATCAGCGTTTGCAACTGTGTTGACCAGATAACGCGACTCTCATTCATCTGGTAATAAAGTGTTCGTGGTCCCACAAAATCACGGGCCAGGATCAGCTTGCTTGTCTGTGGTTCCCAAAGCGCGAGCGCGAAGTCACCGATCAACTTCGACAAAAACTCGGCGCCCCAATTGCAGTACGCCGTCATTACGAGTGCAGCGTCAGTTCGATCGTTTGTAAGCTGGTGGTGCAGATCATTGATAAGCTGATTTCGATTATCTAAACGACCGTCCCAACAAACAATCTGTCCGGTTCTGGCAACGAAAGGCTGAGTTTCAAAACGTGATTCACGATTTGTATGAAATGCTCGATACACCATTCCGATTGCCGGCGACTTGTGACGATAGGCACCATCCGGACCATTACGATTTAAGCCCGCTTCCATTCGGCGCAGAGCTTCTTCATCAACATCGCCGACAAAGTTATATATTCCACCGATTGCGCTCATCGCGTTATCAACACCTATCAATGACTTCGTGAACCTCTCGGACGCTTTGCCGATCATTCACCACAAGATCATTTATTTCCGTCCAGGCATGGACCAGAAAAGGTCGTCGCTGACAGCCGATAACCATTTGTGCGGGAAGGCCGCTGCTGCGGAGGAGCCATGTCGTCACAACAGAACGTTGCAAACACATTACCTGTCTGGGATACCAGGTAATACCGCGGCAAATCTCACTCCAGCGCTGAGTTGTCACTTCAGGGCCGACGTTCTGTTCGGACGTGGGCCATTGCCTAACGAGATTGTAAAGATGTTTGAAACCCAGAACTCTGAGGACCAACTCAACCATGGCGAACGCGAACACCGCCGCGAACACGTTCATCCTGAGGATCAAAAACAACCGAATCGTCGCATTGATAAATACAAAAACCGCGTCATCAATAGAGTTCGTCACGCAAGCTCTAAGTCCTGGCATGGTTATCGATCGTTCGATCAGATTTTTTTGTTCAAATCCGTCGAGCACTCGTCCTACATCCTGCTCAAGCCGATCTCGAGGAACAAGACTGAATTCGGACTCAAGCTCGTGAACTATCTCTGTTTGTCCTAATCCACATTTGGACCTCACAAGTTTTTCCCAAATGACACTACCAACGCCCACAAGTCCATAAATCCTGTTTTCCTCGATATGCAGAAGCGTTGTTCCATCTTTGTCGGTGCAGGATCGCACAGCAGGTGATACGAAGAATCGTACGGTTGCATTCGACATCTCGAGTACCCCGGATTTATCAGAACAGGAGGTTTAGCTCTTACCTCGTAACACTGAAAGTAGGTTCAATTTACTGTTGTCGTCAGATGCGCGAAGGAAAAAGTTCGCGTCCTGCTTGGTATTCGAAGCGAAGAGTATTTTTGGAGGATTATCGAAAGGAAAATTAATCAGTTAGCGACAGCTTGTGCTTGTAATCGTATTCACTTTGCACGGCTTTGCGAGATCAGTGGGTGCGCTTCAAGTTGGGGAATGAAATCCATGGGTTCGGGATCGATACATGAAGTATCAAAGCCAATTACTCGTCCAATGATTTCGGCTTCCCTGCCTAAAAGAAACCGACGAATGTTTTGCGATGATGAGTGATGCGGTATCAATAGCAGATCTCTACCGACCAACTCACACCACGAGCATGCATAAGCATTGCGCAGCTCGACGAAGTAAATTGGTCGCTGGTAGTCGTTCTTCGAGATGATTGTCTGTAGTTTTCTTTGCAGTGTATCAATGCGCACGAGTGATCCGGGCCGGATCAAGGGATACATCGTTAAGTCACTCAAACCGATGAATCCATACACTAAGCCTTTTCGGCGCAAACTCTGATCTTGAGGAAGAAACGTTTGCTCGTTTTGCACCGACTCCACAGGAATTAAGGTCGTTTCCCTGGAACCAGATCGTTGCCAGCGATCCAAAAGCTGGGTTGCCTCCGACGTTAACTCGTAACTCAGCAACTGCGTGGTGTCAGCATTCGCGATAGTTCTGTATTTACGGATATCGTCAATATCCAAATTGTAGATCCTAACCAGGTCCAGAAAACTCACATCGTAAATAACACTCAAGGTAAACAACTTGCAGATGCCTGGCTCTGATGCGCCATTCTCAAGTTGTACAAGCCAACCGTTGGAAATGTGGAACCTTTTGTCTGACTTGGCTGCCGCAATTTTTTGACTAGCGCGCTCCACCGCACGCACAGTAATCCCGCGATTAGTACGCAATCTTTTGAGGGTTTGGCCGGCTGGCATTTCACTTGAACCGGGAGGAACAATCGTTGAGTCGAATCGGGAGGGCCAATATTCGAGTAGTCGGGTTGCCTGGGCAGGCCTCTAATAGATAATGATCGAGCGTAAAAGCATCGGAGGTACAAAAGCTAACGCTGAAAGAGGGAAGACGAATCGCAGACTAGTAATCATGACACTACTTAGACGGGACTCGATCGCTGACGCAAGGGAAATATCTTTTGTTCGGAATCTCGGATTGGACTGGAAACAAAATGGCTTCCCCCAACGGGGTGGCAGTAATGAAGCACAAACGGAAGGTGGGTGGTTCTGATAGCTGAAACTTAGTCGTCCGACATCCTGAACGAGAGAATTCTTTCGTTTCAGGGATGTTGATCGACTGACGCGCGAGTTGATACCGGAAAGAGCAAGCCGACGACCTGTCCCAACACTATGACCTCGCTCGCCGAGAATTCTTCTCTAATATGACCAGACAAAGGATGCGGAACCAGAATGATCTTTTGTTCCCCGGACAGCTCGAGATAAGAACAGGTAAGCCCGTTTGGAGTCCGTACAAAATACAATTCACGCTCATGAAAGCTCGTATGATCAGTTGGGCGCACCTGGTTTACCAGCGTGTTCACGAGTAAACGCGTACGAGGCGGTGCCACAGGCACAGCATGAAAGTCATCGTCTCCAACCACAACATACTTGAGATAAGGCGGGTAAAAAGAAGCAAGATACTCCACTTGGACATCGAGCCACCGTTCTACGATGCCTCCGAGAAACTGAGTCTCTTTGAGACCGACATCCTCCCGTAAGATCGGCAGGTTCACCAGTTGGTGACGGGTTATGGCGTCGAGAGAGAGTTCATGAGTACGCCCACTTGTCATCCGTAGTTGGTCCGAGAGTCGACGTTCAGGAGCCAACCCGATCGCGAGGTCTATTTCGTCACGACTCAGATGTAAGATAATGCCTAAACTATCAAGCTTCGCGGTGCCGGGTTGCCGTATTCCTCCGCTGATCATATTTCCCAGTGTTGACTTCCCTATTCGCATATCAGGGTTGTCGTTTCTCCGTGCCAGACGATTGCTTTCTGCAACAATCTGGTGGTAACTGAGTCCCAGCAGTTGCATGGCATCCTGGATCAAACGCCCAAGTGGCGAAACTGTTTTCGCGAGAGTCTCTATCCGTCTCCGTTCTCGTGGTTGATGTTCTTTAGAGAGTGTAGGTTCATTATCGAATTTGTGCGTCATCATTTCTTTTTGAGAAACCGCTGCTCCCTGAGCTCGCGACTACCGAAGGACCTTGAAGCTGGAGGTTTGTCCTTTTGAGGGTTTCCCTGAGGGCTAACTATCGATAATGAATCCCAGCGTGATTCATTACTGATTCGCGGGATCGGGAGTTTGGGTGAAAGGTGCCGCCAGGTCCGGGCGCTTCCTGGACGGACCCTAAACCTCATAAGGACAGATGAATAAAGGAGTCTGGCGCTGATTCGAGGGCCAGAACAGCCTGCTTCTAAGATATTCCACGATTCGAATCTCTAGAGGGCTTTGCACAAAAAGTCCAGTTGCGCTGATTCTATTTCATTCACACCCTTTAGCCCGGTGACGTGCGCGCCGCGCGAATCACAGAAACCGTTTAAACGGTTTCTCTTAAACTCACTGCGCTCTAGTCACCGGGCTAAAGCCGCGGTGAGAATGAGAGTTAGGAATCGTTGCAGCAGGTACTTTTTGTGCAAAGCCCCTCTAGAGCGTCAGGCGTTACTTCATTGAATCGTTACCGACACTCCTGATATATAGAACGTTCCTCCTAATCCCACCAACCATGTGAGAGCCCAGTTGGCAGGTTTCGCTATGTGCGTTTCGATGAAGAGAAACTGAGGCTCAAATGCGATCAAGAACAACGACTCTTGAGCCAGTGTTACGCATATTGCTGGGGTGCTGCGCGCTAGCATTGGCAATAATCACTTCTCGCGTAACTACCACTATGCAAGGGCTCGCGAGCGGCGATCAACCGAGACAAATAACTTCTCAGCCATTAGTTCATCGAGAACTTGCGGCCCGCGACCAAAAGAGCAGCGAGCCTCAACAGGCAATGGACCGCGCCGACAGATTGCGCACAGACTGGACAAAGGTTTCGCTGCAAGAAGCGATCGAACTTTATGAAAAGGCGGCGCTCATCTGGACATCTGCTTCGGAATTTGCAAGCGCTTCCCAAGCGAACCTGAACGCTGGAGACCTGTATTTTGTTTTCAGCGAATACAGTCAGGCTCTTAAGCGATATCGAAACACTGAAGCGCTCGCTGACAAGTCAGGTGACTGGCTATTGAAAGCGGCCGCGCTGAGTCGGATGGGTCGTTTACGATCCTTTATTGGTAACAACGAACTCGCCCAGCGGCACCTTACCAAAGCGCTTGATCTCTTCAAACAGCATGAGGCTAACCGGAACGAAATCGCTGCCAACGCCTACGGCGAGGCACTCAGCAATCTTGCTGAAGTCAGTTACGCGAAAGGCGACTTTGTAAAGGCTCGCGAGCAACTAAACAGCGCGCTCGAAGTCTTCCACAGCGATCCAACAGGTGAAGCCAAAGTACATCTTTTCAGCGCGTTCATAACGGGAAGTATCGGCGACTCTGAAAGGGCTGTGGGCGAGACTTTTCGGGCACTCGATCTTTACCGACAGGCAAATGACAGGATCGGTGAAGGGCTTGCGCTATCCACTCTAGGTTTGGCCCATTCTTTAAAGAGGGATGTGACTCGGGCAACTGAGTTGCACAAACAGGCGATTGATATTTTTCGCACCGCTGGAGATCGGTATAACGAAGGGATCGCGCTCACCGCGCTTGGCCAGGTTTATGAGAGCATCGATGATCTTCCGCTCGCGACCCATCAGTATGACCAGGCATTGCGGCTCTTCGAAGATATTGGCGCGGTGGATGGTGTAGCCGTAACGACTTTCAAACTCGGTAAGGTACACCAGCGCAGCGGACAACCAGATCAAGCAGTTGCATTTTTCGAACGTTGTTTGCAGTTGAGCCGTGCCTCACGGAAGATCCGTACTGAAATCAATGCCCTTAGCGAAATCGCAAACGTGTATGCATCTCAAAAGCGCCAGCAACTGGCCTCACAGCAGTATCAGAAGATTCAGAAGTTCTTCGAGGCCGTTGGAGACAAGCAAGGACAGGCGACGGCGCTGAATGGCCATGCTGATCTACTGCTTCAACTCGGTCAAAATCAAAGGGCTTTGGAAGTGTGCCTGCGAGCGCTGCCTTTGAGTGAGAAAGCAAGTGATAAAGGCATTCTGGCTTCTACTCTTTACAACCTTGCGCGCGCTAATCTGGCGCTAGGTTCTCTCGAAGTGGCCTTGGTCTCAATACGACGATCGCTCGAGATCATCGAAGAGCTGCGTGGAAACGTCGCAAGTCCGGAGTTTCGCCTTTCATACCTTTCTGGATTCCGCAAGCATTTTGAATTGTGCATAGAAATCCTGATGCAACTCGATCGACAACGGCCCGGTCAGGGCTTTGCCGCTGACGCGTTGTTGGTAAGTGAACAGGCTCGAGCTCGTTTACTTCGAGATCTCATTAGTGAATCGCGCATCAATCTTCGTCAAGCGGCAGCGACGCCACTTGTACTGCGTGAGCGTGAACTAAGAGAGTTATTTCGAGTACAAGCGCAATACAGAATGGATTTGATTCTGGGCAGAAGAAACGCAGATGAGATTGCAGCTGTTGACAATCAGCTGGACCAGCTTCGAGCTGAATATCAACATGTTCAGGCTCAGTTTAGGCAACAGAATCCTCGATTGTTCACGACTGAACAGGCTTCGTCTTTGACGTTGCAACAGATTCAAAATGAGTTGCGAGACGACGACACAATGCTGCTGGAATATGAGTTAGGGGACGAACGCAGTTATTTGTGGACCGTTACAGCCAACTCACTCGAGTCGTATCAACTGCCCGCTCGTAAAATCATCGAAGAGGCTTCGCGTGAACTCTACACGTTGATTACGACACGACAAGGGAGCGAGGGGCGAATGGGTACGAATTACCAGTCAGACGTTGAAGCTGCCGATAATGCTTATTCTCAAAAGGCAGCCACTCTGAGCCAGATGTTGTTAGGGCCACTAGCTGGACAGCTCGGATACAGAAGACTGGTTATAGTGACGGAAGGAGCATTGCAGTACATTCCGTTCGATGCGCTGCCAGGACCGATTGCGCCCACTCCATCGGGTGCTTCACGAACGCTACTCATAACGACAAATGAAGTCGCCGTATTGCCATCCGTTTCAGCATTAATCGCGATCCGGACTGCATCGCATCGTAAGACTTCACCGGCCAAACTAGTTGCCGTCCTCGCCGATCCGGTTCTCAGCAGCACCGATGATCGCTTGCGGAGCGAAACCGTTTCTCGCGACAACCCGTTAGCGGCAAGCGAAAAGAAATCGCACCACTCTCGGCCGCAAGCTCAAATGCGTAACGGTGGGCTCGGCCGTCTAATTCATGCCTCAGAAGAGGCTGATGCGATTTCTGCTGCCGCACCCTGGGGAACGACAATGGTAGTCAAAGGCCTCGATGCCAGCCGGGAAACAGCGATGCGTCCGGACGTAGCGCAATATCAGATCCTTCACTTCGCTACTCATGGAATCCTTGACAACGAAAATCCCGAACTGTCAGGCATTGTTCTTTCTTCGGTAGATCAGAATGGCAAGGCGACGAATGGTCTGATGCCACTGCAAGATATCTACAGCTTGAATCTTTCGGCTGAGCTAATTGTTTTAAGTGCGTGCCAGACCGCTTTGGGAAAAGAGATAAAAGGAGAGGGACTTATAGGTCTAACTCACAGCTTCATGTCTGCGGGTGCGAAGAGTGTTGTCGCCAGTCTTTGGAAGGTAGATGATCGGGCGACTGCTATTTTGATGGCCGACTTCTACCAGTCGATGTTCCAGCAGGGGATGTCGCCCGCCGCCGCACTGAGAACGGCTAAACTCAAGATGATGCGCGACCCGCACCGGAATGCTCCCTACTATTGGGCGGGATTTGTGCTGCAAGGCGAATATGTGAACCGTATTAGGGTCGAGCGTCATTCATCACTCCGTCTTTCATTGACGGTTTTGTTTGGTTTGATTTTCGTCGCTTTGTTCGGTTTTAGAAGACGAAGAGAACGGCGGTCCCGCCACCGCACTCGACCTGAATAGAACACCACTCACAAATGGCCCGAGATTCGGCAATCCCACCCGATAGCTTCGAGGAGATTCTAGCGTGGCTCAATCCTGATCGTGAGTTGGCTGGACAGATGTACGTTCAGTTGCGTCACGACCTCGCAAAATTATTTATCTGGGGCAGATGTGCGGATCCCGAGGGATTGACTGATGAGGTTTTCGATCGGGTGGCGAAAAAGGTGCACGAGGTGAGGCCGACCTATATTGGCGATCCTCGTCTCTATTTTCGTGCGGTCGCCAGGAACCTGATCAAAGAAAATTTCAAGAAGATCAAGACTCATCTTTCATTCGAAGACGTTGACCAGTCGCTTCAACAGATAAGCGAAACCGAAGACGACATTGAAGACATGGAGGAATGTCTGCACTCGTGTTTGGGGGAGCTTCGCGCTGACAAGCTCGAGCTAATCCTGGGTTATTACGCAAAGCAAAGGCAAGCCAAGATCGATCATCGCAACGAACTTGCACGACGGTTTGGGATATCCGTAGAAACTCTGAGAGTAAGAGTCTTTCGAATTCGCGCGTGTCTCGAGGACTGTATTGAACGCTGCCTTCATAGCAAGGCCCATCGAAAATGAAATGTATCGCGTAAATATTCATTGTAAGCGAATGAGCGTGACTGGTGGTTGCATATGAAACAAGAAGCAGTAACTGACGAGTCGTTGCGTGAGTTTTTACTAGGCAAACTCATTTACCACGAACAAGAGCGAATTGAGTGTGAGTTCCTCACCGACTCAGAAGCGCGACAGAGAATTCTTGCCGTCGAGCAGGACTTGATTGAAGACTATTTTGAAGAAAGCCTCGCAACCGCTGATAGAGAGCGGTTCCTACTCGTTTACGGCCGAACCGCTGAACAGCGTCGGAAGCTTAAAATTACAAAGTCGATTAAAGACTGGGCGATAACTCAGGCCGGTTTACCACAAACTACGCTTGCCGGGATCCCGGCGTGGGGCCGTGTGCGTGCGTGGTTTCGCGCGAGGCCAGCCGCGGTTCCGATCGCTGTAACCGTGGCGATCACATTCATCGTCATAGCGGTTTTGCTCAACCTGCGAATTGAACAACGCAACAAACGACGCTCAGCGATCGAGCAGGAGTTGGCCCAGCTTAATAGCCCTTCAAGCCTGAGTGAAGTTCCGCTTCGTATGACGTCCCTGGATCTTTCACCAATGACAGTCCGTAGTGCAGCAGAGCAAACGAAAATAAGTCCGGGCGTTGAGATTCAAATTGTCGAACTGCGCCTTCCCTGGATCCAAAAACAACGATATTCGAAATACCAGGCGGAAGTTCGCCGCGTGGTCGACGACGAGTCGTTCACAATTCGTAATCTCCAGGCAGAAGGTAACGGCCAATCGCTGATCCGAGTCAGACTTCCGGTACGCCTGCTTCGCAGAGGAGATTACAAGATACAGTTACACGGCACTAACATTGACGGTTCGACAAGTCCGCCCGAAGAATACCGGTTCGCGGTGACCGGGTAGGCAGGGAGATATCGCTTGAAATGGTGCAAGCACATCGTCGTTTCAAATGTCGTCGCTCACTCGCATCGCAGGGCCACAATCGGATCGATCCGCGTCGCCCGCTGTGCGGGAATGTAACTCGCCACCAGCGCCACTGTCGCGAGGAATACCGGAACGGCCCCGAAGGTGAGCGGATCCAGTGGAGCAGTTCCAAAAAGCAACGTCGTGATCAATCGCACGAGCACGACGGATCCTATTAGCCCCAAACAGGTACCCGCGCCGATCAACGCCGCAGCCTGTCCAAGTACCAGCCGCAACACATCGGTTCGGGTTGCTCCCAAACTCAGCCGGATCCCAAACTCACGCGTCCGCAGAATCACCAGGTAGTTCATCACCCCGTAAATTCCAATTGATGCCATGACCAGTGCCAGCAGCGAGAAACCCGCGAGGATCACGGTGCGGAAACGCGGCTGCGCCACCGATCCCGATACCAGCTGCTGCATCGTCTCGATCCGGTCCACGGCTATGGCGGGATCGATGGCGGCCACCGCTGCGCGTAACTCACCGGCCGCGGCGCCAGCCGGGATTTCTGATCGCACCACAATGGTTGGGTCGCTCTCTATGTTCATGTCCGTCTGCTCAACGGGAAGATACATCTCTGGCTTGGCCGCACCGTCCAGACCCTCATGCAGCACATCGCCTACCACTCCGATCACCGTCCGCCATGTCGGCTGCCCCCCACCACCTTGTAGCCGCTGGCCGATAGGGTTTTCCGAGGGCCAATACTCGCGCACCATTGAATCGTTGATCACTACAACCCTCGAGGCTTCGGCCGTATCCGCCGATGTGAACGATCGTCCTCGTAGCAATGGAATCCCGATCGTTTCGAAATAGCTCGCGCTCACCGGACGGTACCCTGCCACGTTGTAGGTCCCCACCGGCAACGGTGGACGGCCTTCGATAATGAACGACCAGTCGTTGTCCGAACCGCCGAGCGGTACATACGTCGCGAACCCTACGGATTTAACGCCCGGCTTCCCGCGCAAGCTCTCCAGCATTTGCCCTTCCAACGCCGCGATCCTCCGATTGTTAGGATAGCGAGATCTAGGCAGCGACAAACGCGCCGTCACGATGTTCTCAGAACGAAACCCCGGCGCTACGCGCAGCAGCGCCCAAAAACTCTTCACCATCAGGCCGGCCCCAATCAGAAGAACGATCGCGATCGCGATCTGTGCCACGGCCAGCCCGCTCCGCAGTCGAGTATGAATTCCAGTTGCAGACCGATTGTTCTGCTTGAGCGATTCCCCAGCGTTCTCGCGCCACGCTGCGAATAACGGACCGACTCCGAAGAGAATTCCTGTCACCAGCGAAATCAAGGCAGTAAAAATCAGCATTCGCATGTTTACCGCAATTCCTGCGGCAAGCGATAGGTCGGCGGGCAATTGCGGAGTTAAGGCCGCAATAGCGGCAAGCGCCAAAACGAAACCCGCAATGCCACCGAGGCCCGCCAGCAACAGACTCTCCGTTAGAAGTTGCTGTGCCAAGCGCCAGCGGCTCGCGCCCAACGCAATCCGCACAGCCATCTCTTTCTGGCGCGCCGCAGCCCGGCCTAGCAACAGGTTGGCTACGTTGGCGCAGGCGATCAGCAGCACCAGTCCAACTGCGCCGAGCAGGGTCTCGAGTGCTACACGAACACTTCCCGTCACTTGATCTGTCAGCGGCACCACGGTGATCCCTCTGTCCTTGTTGTTCTCCGGGTACTGCTGGGCAAGGTTCGCCGCGATGACGTTCAACTCCGCCTGCGCCTGAGCCAGTTTCACTCCGGGCTTGAGCCTCGCTATGACCTCCAACATATGTGCCCCGCGCTGCAGCTTCTGGGGGTTCAGCGCCAGCGGCACCCAAATATCGGGTTGGCTGCGAGACTGAAAATCTGCGGCCGTGGTACCGAACTGAAAATCCGCCGGCAGAACACCGACCACCGTGTAGCTCTCATCGTCTAGCGTGATGGCTTTGCCGGCGATGTCGCGGTCGGCGCCGAACTGTTTGCTCCAGGTTGCATAGCTCAGAATGGCGACGCGATCCTGGCCCGGCAGGTCTTCGCTCGGAAGAAAATTGCGGCCTAGCATGAACCGGACGCCCAATACGGAAAAGAAACTCGACGAAACGTCCCCTCCGGCCATTCGCGACGCCTCGCTCTGTCCGCCAAGAATGAAGCTGGACGCGAAGCTGGATGCCCTCATCGCCGCCATCCCGCTGAACGACCGGATCCCGTTTTGCCAATCTACGAAATTTGCGGGCGCAACTCCGAACAGTTTTCCGTCGGGCAAGCGTTCCGAAAGCATAACGATGCGCTCCGGCTCGGCATACGGAAGCGGCTTGAAAAGCACCGCATTGCACACGCTGAAGATGGCCGTATTCGCTCCAATACCGAGCGCCAGAGTTATCACCGCCGTCGCTGCGAATCCCGGGTTCCTCCGCAGCATGCGGACCGCGTAAGTCAAATCGCCTCGCAACGACTCGATGGCGGGTATCATCTGCATGGCCCTAAGGTCCTCCTGCAACAACGCAGTGTTTCCAAACTGTCGCCGCGCCGCCACCCGGGCGGCTTCCGCAGTCATACCTTGCTGGCGATATCGCTCCGCCAGCAATCTCACGTGTTCTTCCAACTCCGCTTGGAACTCCAAGTCGCGAGGCTTATTGCGAACCGTGTCCCGCAGTCGCGCCCACATCTTACGTAGCAGTCGCACGATCATTATCTCTGACCCTCCAACCGCAGCAGGCGGTCGATCACTCCGGAAATCCGCTCCCAGTCTGCTGTCTCTCTCTCCAGTTGCTTCAGGCCCCTCTTGGTAATCGAATAGAATTTCGCTTTGCGGTTGTTCTCAGAAGCTCCCCACTCCGCCGCGATCCATCCTTCCTGCTGCAACCGCAGAAGGGACGTGTAAACGGTTCCTTCGTTCAGGCGGAGCACCTCTTCGCTCAACTGCTCCAGGCGGCGCGCAATCCCGAACCCGTGCAGCGGACCCATCGCCTGAAGCGTTTTCAAAATCATCAGGTCGAGAGTTCCCTGCAACACTTCTGAGTTTTTGTTGACGTCAGCCTTTCCTTTGGCCATTGCAAATAAGATAGCAAAGTCTCCTTTGGAATGTCCAAAGGTCAGCGCCTGCGGGTGGGATTTCGAAGAACGCTGCACGTGTGCAGAGATCGTTCTTCGCGAAACTGTTCCAGGCGAAATTGTTTGAGGATGGTCAATAAGTCTTAATGGAGAACCCCGCAGGTAATGGTCCTATTCCCACCGTAGCTCTCGCGTTCACTGAGCGTATAATGCTCAGCGCTCTTAATCACTGCTTGCACTAGCACATCGAAGTTGTGGAGGAAGAATCCATGAAGACAATGGTGATTTCACGCTTTGAGTTCATTGCAATTTTAATTCTCTTGTTCTCGAGTTCGGTCGCAGCACAGAACGGAGGAACGCCGTCAGAATCAGACTCCAGGCTTTTATACGCCGACTTCCAAAATCAACAGGATGGTCGGCCCGCAAGTAAGCGGGGCGGCATGACACGATTGAATGGTTATTCGGAAAACCCGGCCAATCCTCCTCAGTTCCGCGGCATGGACAAGGCGGATCCGCCGGCTCCGGCGTTCGCGCGCGTGACGGCTGAGGATGTTGCCGCCGCATTCGATTACGAATTCCGCATACCAAACGAATGGGAGGGAGTAAACCTGGAAATTTTCGGGCAGCCAGAGAAAGATGGGAAACTCGTGCCGGACGACGTCAGCGGTTATAAGTTCCTTACCTTGCGGCTTTTTGCCAAGGGACCGCGATCTATCCGGCTGGAACTCATTACCAGAGGTCAAGGCGCGAGTCTCGAATCGGGGTATCCGTTAATGAACTTTCGCGTGTCTCCCGGATTCAATACATACAAACTAAAGCTTGACGATTTCAACCAGCCTGAGTGGGCAACGCGCCTGGACCTCAAACGAGATGTGCTCAAAAAGTTGACTTCCATCACAGTGGGAGTGTTCTGCGATAAATGCGTCCTTGAAAAAGGCACGGTGGTGGTTGACAACATAGCATTTGAGAAGTGAGCTGAAGAGGCGGCAGTTTGAATAGCGCAGTTGGGATGTGGGCCGTCGTTAGATTGGAAGGTTGAAACAAAGAGCGGGAATCGAACCCGCACGTACTTGCGGCCAACGGATTTTTCTGAAGAATCGATCAGGCATCGGCATCATGAGCTGCGTTAGCGGAGTCTTCTATAGCTAGCGAGGAAGATAGTTCGCGGTATGCGTTAGCTTGATCGATGAGCGCTTGACCCTTTTTCTCGAATGTCTGGACGGCGTCCGCACCCGCGGGCCAGCGGAAAGGCAGATCGTCCTTGGCAATAAGCTGCATCAATGCGTCCGCGAGCTTTGCGGGATCGCCGGTCTGCTGACCGCTCATGCCCTTCCAGGCGGTGACAGTTTCCCTCGTCTTTCCGGCATAGTCATCTATTGAGGGCTCGGAATATTTGGTCGAATCCTCGGTCAGCAGCTCTGTGCGGAAGAACCCAGGCTCCACCAGCATCGTCCGGATACCGAAGGGCTCGACCTCCGGTGCCAACGACTCCATCCATCCCTCGACACCAAACTTCGACGCGGAATATGCCGAGACGAAAGCCTGGCCCACGATGCCGCCCGTCGAAGATATCGTCACTATTAGCCCGTTCCGCTGCTTTCTCATTATTGGCAGGACAGCGCGTGTCACGTTCACCGGTCCGAAAAGATTGGTTTCGATCTGAGCGCGAAAGTCCTCGGGCTTTATCTCTTCGAAGAATCCTGCGTAAAAGTTTCCGGCGTTATTGACCAGCACGTCGATCCGCCCGTACTTCTCTAACGTAGCTTTGACCGCCGCTTGCGCATCCCCTGGGTTCGTCACATCGAGCTTTACGACCAGCAAATTGTCCGAAGCCCCGACCGCCTGCGTCACCTTCTCGATATTCCGCCCTGTAGCGACTGTATTATATCCCGCCGCCAAAGCCGCCTTCGCAATGTCCGTCCCCATGCCCCGGCCGGCACCAGTAATCAACAGTACTCTTCCTTCGTTCCGGTCTCGCATTGTTTTCTCCCTTTATTCTACGCATACAGCCCCGCGCCCTGTCAGCGTGGTCAAACCTTGCTCTCCTTCAGCAGTCCATCACGACCTTGAGGGCTTCTCGATCATTCGTTCGCGCCGACCCGCCGCGATTCCTTCAACAGTTTGTCCTGGTCCGATGAAAACGATTACATCTGGCATATCGCTCTCCCTACTGATTACGCTCAAGTATTCCGGACTGCTTCGCTGAGGAACTTCACCATCGCCGGATCACGATGATCGAAGAAGAGGCTTTGTCCGGTATCCAGCGCAGCAATCGCTTCCATATCTGACGTGTCCAGATCAAATCCGAAGATGTCGAAGTTCTCTGCCATCCGCTCCTTGCGTACTGATTTCGGAATAACGACAACATTCCGCTGTGTTAGCCAACGGACGATCACCTGCGCGACTGTTTTGCCGTGCTTCGCTCCTATCGAGGACAGCACCTCGTTGTGGAAGATGTTGTTCTTTCCCTCCGCGAAAGGCCCCCACGACTCGATCTGGATATTGTTCTCCTGAAGGAATTTTTGCGTCTCGACCTGCTGATGAAAGGGATGGGTCTCGATCTGGTTGACGGCTGGCGGGATCTCCTGTTGCATGAGGAAATCCATCACTCGGTCAGGGTGGAAGTTGCTTACACCGATCGCTCTTATGCGGCGTTCACGGTAAAGCTCTTCCATGGCTCGCCATGATCCGTAAACGTCTCCGTAGGGCTGATGGATCAGGTATAGGTCGAGATAGCTGAGTTGCAGCCGCTGCAGCGAGCGGTCGAAGGCTGCTTTTGTCTTTTTGTAGCCCGTGTCCGCGATCCAGAGTTTAGTGGTTATGAAAAGCTCTTCTCTCTTTATCGCGCTGTTCTTGATCGCGTTTCCTACGAACTGCTCATTCCCGTACGAAGCTGCGGTGTCGATCAGCCGATAGCCCACCTCGAGAGCATCAGAAACGCTCCGCTCACACTCGGCCGGATCTGCGATCTGGAAGACTCCAAAGCCGAGGATTGGCATCTCGACGCTGTTGTTTAATGTCGCCGTTTTCAAAATCTTCTCCTTATGGTCTACCCTCAATCCGTCAGTAAATTTCAATTAAGAGAAACACCTGTAATCTCTTTGCACAGAATTAGAAATCTTTCCTGCAACTCGACATCATCAGCCTCCGGGTTATAGCGGCTTTCTTTTTGATGATGAAAATATCGCCCGCTCACTTTTGCAGATCTCTCGTTGCTTTCAGCAAGCCACACCTGCGTCTCAAATCCTTTTTGCAAATCATCGGGCGCACCTTTCCCGCCCATCTTCGTGGGAACCCAACCGGGATCGACTGCGTTGGCGTAGACTCCGGGCCACTTCCTTGCGACGGCCAGGCAAAGCATCAGCACATGCAACTTCGAATCAGAGTAGGTGATGCGGCTGAAGTCGGTCTTGAGACTTTCTAGCTTTGATCGTCCGTCGATATGCATTCCGGAGCTTAGGTAGATTAACCGTTTCGGTCTCTCGACGAGGCACGTAAGGATATAGGGAGCTAATGTGTTGACGGCGAGTATCTCTTCTGGCGGAGCTTGATAGACGCCCGCGTTATGAATAACTGCGTCGAACTTCCCCAGGGTATTCACTTTTGAAGCTAACCGCTTTGTTTCGTCCACACTACTGAGGTCGGCTGTTACGACAGTTTCTGCGCCGGGCACTTTTTCCAGAGCCTCCAGTCCCCGCTTCTCATTGCGTGCATGCAGTACAACCTTGTGGCCCTGGGCGATCAGTGCAGCTGCGGCGAACTGCCCAAGTCCGTCCGCCGAGCCGGTAATGAATACTCTTGCCATTGTCGTTCCTTAAGATCCCGCCAGAGGCGCCTACCAATTATGAGCGATACTGCTCTGATGAACCTCCAAGTGATTGCCCGTGATTGGACCATTACCTGATCTTGCGAAACGAGAGCCAGTATTTACGCGCCTTGGCGGTCGTCAAAGTTATCGCTTCAGCTGGCTATCGTATAAACACGTCCCGCCACTATCTTAGCCCGATCTTTTATTTTCACGGATCCGATCTGTCAGCCTCTTGATCCATATCTAGAATTCCGGAGAATTTTAAAGTTGATACCCCTTTGAGGGTTCCATGCTGATTTAGGGAGGTTTTGAGACTTTGCGTCCAATACGATTCTGTCTGTGCGCTGTTTGCACTCCCCTTGGCGGCTGCGGGTTACGTAAAAACTGAAAGGCTATGCCACTAACGAAAGACGCATTTTGACGCCCGCTTAATCCTACGGCTATCCTTACCGGCACATGAAACCAAGAATATTTCTGGCATCATCTGTCGAAGGCAAAAAAATCGCCGAAGCGTTACAAGCCAATCTTGACTATGATGCTGTCTCGACTGTCTGGGACCAGGCATTTACGTTATCCACAAATACAATCGATAGGCTGTTGCAATACTGCACGGATAATGATTTCGCCGTGTTCGTATTCCACGAGGACGATATCGTCAAAATCCGTGGGACCGAGGTTCCAATTGCAAGGGATAATGTAGTGTTTGAGTGCGGTATGTTTATAGGTATGCACGGAAAAGATAGTGCCTTTGTGATTGCCCCGCGAAGTGATCTTCACCTTCCGACCGATTTGTTAGGTCATACTCCGGGTACATATGATCCCAACCGTGGAAATACGTTTAATGAATTAAGAGCGGCTTTGGGCCGCGCGACTACCGATATTAAAACGGCTATTGAAGAAAGTGATTGGACAAAACTTAAACCCATCGTTTCTTTCAGCGGCATCGCAGGCGGAAAGACTTATCCATTGAAGCTGACATTTAGGATAAGCAACAATCAAGGTGCACCTGCACTAATTCAGTCGTTAGCTTTTGATGTCGGCAGGGGTCTCAGCATCGATAATAACGCACCGAGAATGGGCAGCAGGAACAGATATAAGCCCCGACTTGTGGTCAACCTGATTAAAAAACCAGACGGGACAAGAGAAGATATTTACGAAGATCGTTTTCTCTTGGAGCCTGGGAAATCCCTCAAGAGCTGGGTGCCCTTCGATCCAAATATCCCTAAAGAAGAACTTGAAGCTGCGGCCAATAAAGGAACCGCCGGCGTCTGGTATTTTCGATGCTCCTGGTTCCGTCATCGGGTAACCACATACAATTATGCTGAAGAACTTTGATTCTGTTGAATGAAGGCCTATGATGCTGAAAAAAGTTATGACTACAATTACAGTAGTTGATATTCAGACCATCATTTCAAACATCGAGCGGAACCAGGTTAAGGCGTCAGCCCTTTTTAATAGTTGGATCTACTCAAATGATCCATTTGATGAGCCGTCACGTGCTTGGTGGCGTGCCACCTTTAACCGCCAGCTCTCGAAAATCAAAAAAGACCGCTAGACGTTCCCGATCTATGGCATCAAAAACCTCAGACCAAGAAAGACTCAGTAGTCTCTTCACTGTTCCTCGATGTCTAATGCCTAAGGGTTTCACGTTATAAAACTGAAAAAAGTATCTGGATCACCTGCGCTCTGAGATGGCTTTTTCAGTAAAGACTTGTGCTCCCCAGTAGGCTTTTGTCAGTCGAGCGGACTGTCCCTTGTGTTAGCATTTTACGCACTTCAGGAGAAAGCTAATATGAGGACAAATATCAGGACAATCGCGCTGTTTGCGTCGATCAGTATTGCCAGCGGACTGCTGTTTGCAAATGTCTACACCTCATTGGTGGACGCAAAGTCATGGGGCAGCGATATTCCTGGGTCCATCGCAGCCGCGAGGGAATACTTCAAGACGGTAAGTCCGGCGAATTTTTTCCGGATATTTTCTCCTTTGAATCAAATGCTCGCACTCGCCGTGCTGGTCTTGTTTTGGAAATCATCGTCTCCCATCCGCATGTGTCTCGCCGCGGCTCTCATCCTGTACGTCCTGACGGATGTAATGACCTTCGCGTACTTCTACCCGCGGAACGAGATCATGTTCACGGCGGCACAACTCAACGATGCAACACTTCTCAGGAAAACTTGGGCATCGTGGAGCGCGATGAATTGGGTGCGCTCTTCGATCCTGCTTGCAGGAGTGATTCTATCTTGTGTGTCATTGCACAAGATCTATTCGATAGACGGATAGTTCTGTCAGTTGGCCAGAAGCGCGATCTCTCTAAGCTCCAAACGTGATCGGGAAGCCCGACGCCATCGCAGGAGTGATCCGCAAGGTCGTGTGAAGTCTAGCGAAGTTGTAATACAGAAAGTGCAGCACACTGACCAGAGAACGAACTCTACCGAAGCCTGGGCCAGCCATCGATGACTAACTAACGAGACAATCGGACAAAGCCGCGTTAGTCGTTGGTTTCGTGGCGGAGCGAAAAATGTTTGCGGTAGCTGGTTGGCTTAAGCCCGAGGCGTCGCTCGAACGCTCGACGAAAAGCGTCAGCGCTTTTGAAGCCAACCGACGCCGCTACGCCTTCGATCGTTTGATCCGGCAGGGTCAGCCGCTCGCGCGCTTCCGTCAACCGCACAGTTTCAACGAAAGCCGCCGGGGTTGAGCCGAAAACACTTTTGAAGCGCCGGCAGAAATGTCTGGGACTCAAACAAGCGCGCTCGGCAAGTGCCTCTCCCGACAAATCTTCTTGTAGATGTCCCTGAATCCACGCGGCCAGATCCGCAAAACGATCTCCCGCTTGCGTCTGAAACTTGAGTGGCTCAGAGAATTGCTCCTGCCCACCGGGCCGTTTGAAATAAACCACCAGTTCGCGCGCGACTGAAAGAGCGACGCGCGGACCAAAGTCTTCTTCAATCAAGGCCAGTGATAGATCGATTCCCGAAGTAATGCCGGCACAGGTATAAAACTTTCCATCCTTCACGTAGAGTGCGTTGGGCTCGACTTTCAACTCGGGAAAGCTGTTAGCGAGATGCTGCGCATGCCGCCAATGCGTCGTGACACGTCTTCCGCTAATCAATCCGGTCGCGGCCAGCCCATAAGTGCCCGTGCAAACACTCGCGATGCGTCGCATCTTTGGGGCCCGTTTTCTGACCCAATCGGCAACCGCTTGTTGAGTCGACGGCACGCGCAATCCCTTGCCGCCGGCAATGATCAAGGTATCGAGGGGCGGCGCATTCTGGATGGTCTTGTGAGGTTTAAAGATAACACCTGATTCCGCACGAAACGGTTCGTGAGTTAATCCGATGACGATGACCTCATAGCAATTCGTCTGTTGAGTACCGTCCTCGATGAAGGCTGAAGTGAAAGAGTCGAAAGGCCCGACGAGATCGAGTGCCATCACGCCTTCAAAGCCTAGAATGCCAATCCGTTTAATACCCATGACACCTCCGATTCGCGTTCAATATAGCTCAAGCGCCTGTTCCGACGAATGTCCGAATTTGACGTTAATTAGTCATTGCGACATTCACACCTCTAATTTAACGTGTCAACTGTCTTCCCTTTTTCAGTAAGGCCTTGCTGCGACCCAATTCGAGAGTTGCAATTAACGAAGTCAAAAACGAAGGCGAATCGCTTGCCGGCGTTAAGGCGGGTGCATTGTCCTTTCCTGGCATTGCGAGGTGGCGTTGACGATCCCGTTGGCGGCAAGTTAGCAACAGCGGCGATGCGCAAAGCATTATCGGAAGCGGGCAACCGCAACGACGCAACTAATCCCGCACGCAAAAGGACCCGATTACAAGAAATTCGTCGTGCGCGCGGTAGTCCCGAAGTCACCCGCAGCGGATATAGGTTGGCGACATCATTACTTCGATTAATGGTGCCGGAACCGGAGGATATGCACTCTGGGAATTAGAAAACGAATTCAAGAAGCCAGGTGCGAGCTGGTAACTCGGAATACGTCGGGGTCAGGCATTTAATTGTTCGCAAGATCAAACTTCGCTCACTGCTGTAATGGATTTATCTAGTCATCATTCTGTAGAAATTGTGCGTGTAATTTCTGGTAATTGGAATTAAGGACTCAAATGAAACAGCTAATAGTAATGACTGGCTGCATTTTGCTTTTGGCCACGTGCGTCCACGCCCAGGAGACTGCCAACGACGACGACGCGATTAAGAAAACGGCACTCGACTACATCGAAGGCTGGTACGAAGGCGACGCTGCGCGTATGGAAAGCGCATTACATCCCGAGCTCGCCAAGCGGATGATCTTTACTGATCCGAAAACCGGGCGCAGCCAATTCAATCATATGGGCGCGATGCAGTTGGTCCAGAACACTCGTCACGGCGGCGGCAGCAAAACGCCGAAGGAGCAGCAAACCAAAGACATCACGATCCTGGATCGCTACAAAAACGCCGCGGTCGTCAAGATTGTCGCTTCAGGTTGGATCGACTATCTGGAAGAAGCGAAGTTCAACGGCGCGTGGAAAATCATCAATGTCCTTTGGGAGTTGAAACCGAGGCCGGCTGATACTACGGCTGTACCGCAAAAGCCATGAATGATTTGGTTCAGTAACGGGCGCGAGCTTTCGGAAGAAATTGGCGTGACTGCGTGACTTAATCATGGCAGCACGCAGCCCGCATCGCCATATTTTGCTCAAGACAACAGGAGATAAGAGTTAATGATTAGTCCAGCCCGCACTGCAAAAGGAATGTTCTTATTGTCGATCGTTCTGACACTCTCGCTGTTTTCGACAGCCGCGAAGGTGACGCCTCATCCGAGGGATGATAAAGCAGCCAGACAAGTAAATGTTGCCATCGTTCTTTTTGATGGAGTTCAGATCATCGATTACGCAGGTCCCTGGGAAGTTTTCGGCCAGGCTGGATTCAAGGTGTTTACGGTGGCCGACAAGACCGAACCGCTGACTACGCGTTTCGATCAGAAAGTCACTCCGGATTACAGCTTTGACAACGGCCCCGACGCAGACATCATTCTTTTACCGGGCGGCCGCGGCACCTCAAAGGCGGCTGATAATCCGCGCGCGATTAAGTGGATCCAGGACAAGGCTAAGAACGCGCGTTATGTCATGTCCGTTTGCACCGGCGCATTTCTGCTGGCACGAACCGGACTGCTTGATGGATTGACCGCCACGACTTTTCACAGTGCTATTCCCGCGCTGGCACAAGCCGCGCCGAAAACCAAAGTCGTCTACGACCAACGCTATGTTGATAATGGGAAAGTGATAACCACCGCGGGTCTTTCGTCGGGCATCGATGGTGCGCTGCACCTGGTGGAACTGATTCAGGGCAAGGGGCAGGCGCAAAACGAAGCGCTGGTTTTGGAATACAACTGGCAAGGTGATAAGACCCCGGCCCGTGCCGCATTCGCAGATCGTTACCTGCCAGATCTCGGCGAACTGGATGGAAAGTACATTTCGGTTGAAGGCGACGTCGATCATTGGGACGTCCATGCACAGGTGTGGAAGCCCGCTTTGGTGACGGCAATCATGGAACTGCTGAAGAAGCAGATTGCGACTACGCCACATGCGACTTCACCGGTAGTAGTCTCACGTGAGAGCCAGACTCCGCAGAGATCAGAACTGGAATGGAAATTCAAGGACGACCTCGGCCGCTTCTGGATCGGTTACGTCTCGACTGCGCCCTCCCGTACCGAAAAAGACAATTTCGATGTGACGCTAAGATTGACCCGGCAAAAGAAATGAGCAGCGACCAGAGTAATTCGACGCAACAGTCATTTCGCTACGTGCCGCGGGCGTTGTTGCTGATCCTGCGGTTGCATTTGGGAGTGATTCTTATCATCACGGTGCTGGGCAAGATTCTGCGATCCGAACCCTTTTCAGTCGAGATGGTTGGATTTCTGAATGGCTATGTGATGCGGAATTCATCACTGTGGTACCAGCGTTTCCTGCAACAGGCGGTGATTCCCCACGCAACGATCTTCAGTTACCTGATCATCGCCGGAGAACTGATCGCCGGTTTGTCTTTGCTGTTGGGCTTAGGAACGCGGCTGGGCTCGGCGATCGCAATGTTCTTATTTCTCAATTACATGTTTGCCAAGGGCCGTTTGTTCTGGTCGCCGGATAGCGAAGACGCCGCGGTATTTTTCAGCGCGCTGGTATGTTGTTTGGGTGCTGCTGGCCGGGTTTGGGGAATCGATGCTTATCTTACGCGGCGTTGGCCCAGGGTTCTTTTGTGGTGAGGGAAGTGACCCAACGATTTCAGTGATCGAATTACACAACCGGAGCGGAAGTCATGAATGAAGAACGCGAAGAACCGATTAACGAGGAACTGAGTCGACGAACCTTTATCAAGAGAGGCGCGGGCGCCTTTTTAGCCGCAGACTGTCTTACAGCGCTGGAGTCGCGCGCGGATGCCGCGGTAACACGCACGAGTCTCGATTCCGTGGCCGCGGTTTACGTCTGTCCGCCATGCGGCGCGCCTTGCGACAAGCTTACTTTTGATAAACCCGGCACTTGCCCCAACTGCGGGATGACCCTCGTCCCTTTAGGCGGTGGCAAAGATGGCCCGGCAACTGTCGCAATCCTTCTTTTCAATGCCGCGGAATTGATCGACTTCGCTGGACCATGGGAAGTGTTTGGGACTGCCGGCTTTCTGGTCCACACAGTCGCTGAGAAACCTGAATCGCTGACAATGGTGTTCGGACAAAAGGTGCTGCCTGACTACACCTTTGATGATAGTCCCAAGGCCGACGTCCTGATGGTGCCGGGAGGAGGCGTCTTTAACCATTTGAAAAATGAAGCGCTGATCGGTTGGATTCAAAAGAAATCGAAGGAGGTTAGTTATGTGATGTCGGTTTGCACCGGCGCATTCCTGTTGCAGAAAGCAGGTTTGCTTGAAGGGCAGACCGCGACAGCCACCTATGGCATGATCGAGGACCTGGCAACCCCCAAAACCAGAGTGGTGTATGACCAACGCTTTGTCGATAACGGAACGATAATCACCACTGCGGGTCTGTCGTCCGGGATCGACGGAGCTTTTCATCTGGTTTCGAGAATCCTCGGGAAAGGTAGAGCGCAAGCTGCTGCCCTGGCGATGGAATACAATTGGGATCCTGACTCGAAATGGACGCGCGCTACCCAGGCCGACAGATATCTTCCCGACGGGTTAGCGTACGGAAAACCGAAGCTCAAAGGAGCAGAAGCTCAGTTGATCTCCACCGAGGGGAACACGGACCACTGGGAGACTAAACTCCTTGTCTCGAGTCCTGCTTCGTCTGCCGAAATCGTCGATCTTTTGCGTAGTCGAATCAGCTCCAATACCGCCTCCCAGGGAATGTTCACACCCGTGGCCCATATACGAAGCACGCCGATACTGGCCCCAAAGCGCGCTAACGAGTCGGCAATAAGTTGGAAATTCACTGACGATCAAGGTCGCAATTGGAATGGCTCCGGTAGTGTTGAGGCTGCGCCGGATGATCGGGGCAAGTTTATTGTCACGTTGAAGCTCGTGCGAAGTTAAAGAGTGGCGCATGCCTGCTATCGGAACTGAAAAATTTGCCCAGAGTTTCGTAATAACTGATAGAGCTGCGAGTGATGGAAACCCGGGCCTTATCTAGGACCTGAACGTGACAGTTAGAATATTGCGCACCGAACTGCTGAAATTATTGTGAGGTTCCTCTAACGCTCACCTTTATCGGAAGTGTCACTTGAGCGTCATCCCCTAACGTAAGCGTCAACTGATATTCGCTATCGAGCAAGTTATTCGGAATGTCTACCCTTATTTGACGAGGAGTCTCGGCTGCGTTGGCATTAAGTATCACTCAAGACCGGTGTCACGACAGTCTACGCTCGTACCAACGCGGTCGTGTTGGAACAAGCGGTTGAGAAGTTGACGGAAGAATAGGGTCAGGTAATCGAATTTAAAAGACGAGCGGGTTAAATTCTAACCCTCATGTCGCGTAGAGCAGTGTGTACAGGCAATTACAGGCGAACTTGTAGTGGTAAAGGTTGATCGTGGTGCCGAGGGCGGGAGTCGAACCCGCACGTCCTTGCGGATAACGGATTTTAAGTCCCGCGCTTGCGGTATTACCTGATCTTGCGAAACGATTACAAGCCAGTATTTACGCGCTTAGCAGTCGTCAAGGTATCGCTTCGGCTCTCTTGGTATCAACGCGTCCCGCCACCATCTTAGCCCCATCTTTAGAAGACTCCGCACGAACGGTTCAAAACAAACCCGCGTTCTCAGGCGCACTCTTCACCACTCGGATCAATGATTCAATGAGGTGGTATCCCATTATGAGCTTACCATCCCGTGATGTGAAAAGAATGCCTGTCGTGGGATCAACGAACTCAATATCAGGTGGTAGATCGGCTTCATGTAAAAGTTCGCACCTAAGGAATTCATAAAAGATATGTTCAACCGTCTCCTGCTTCCTTTGTACGAAACTTTGATAAAACCACCTTTAATTGCGAAGTTTGCACCTAGGTTGGGGCCAAAATCCTCAGCTAGTACTTTTTCGAACCTTACCCTGTCTCCGAGGTTTGGATAACGCGCCGCACTTGTAGCGGCTACTGCGATTAACGCCTGAATTAGTGCGTTCTCATAGTCACCGTCAGCATAATCCTTTTCAGCTTTTTGAATTCGACGGACGATGCCGGGAGCTGTATTCATAGTAAATGCCGAGATCTCGAAAGGCCAGATTTGCGAGGCAGTCGTTCGAGACTAGGATTCTCACTGGAATTCATCGTCGTCGCTGAAGTTGAAACTCTTACTTATCCCTGAAGCATTCCAGATCATATCGAAAACTGGTCTAAAGGCATGTGCGATATTGGCCTCAAAGCTCTCTAAAACGACCTCGGGCAGAAGAATTTCATTAACAACTATTGGTTCAGGCTCCAAGAAAATATTTCGCTCCGGCCGAGCTACTCTATACTCTTTGACACCACACAACGAAAGAAATGCATAGACAGGTGGTTGAAAAGCCAATTCCGCTAACAAAACCATGTAGTTCTTCACCTGATCCATAACTTTCTGTTCAATAAGGTACATTGGAAGTACTTTGTCGTTAGTCCGCTCAGAAACTAGGATCGTGTCGACAGTTTCCACGATTCCGTTTCTGAACATCTGACTGTACGTGGATATACCGTTGCCTTCTTTCGTATAAGCCAAGACCCCATCGAGATTAATCCGGTGATTCCAGCCGCCGGTGTATAGTGGTTTGAATGAAGCAGTGTACTCACCCTCTTTCAGTTTCAGTAAAGATTGCGAGTTGATTGTATATCTGGACGTAAACGCTGAAAGGGGAATGAGGTGCAGCGATAGGAATCTGGCTGGCGCAGCAAGAGTAACTGGCGAATAACCTGTCTTGATATCGCCAATTCTATTTATCCTAAAAGAACGGATTCTTTCTATTAGCGTACTCGATTGAGCGAATGCAGCCCGAAGTTCGAGCACGTCCATGGGGTACTTTCCATTCGAATTCCTGCCGTAAAACCTATCGTGACCTTTGTATACAACCCTGTGAGGTCCTTCGAGACTTCCACGGACGCGAATGATTACGACTCTCTTATCAACGGTTGCCGAAATGCTAATAACATCTGGTTGAATGCGCGGCGATATTCCATCGCGAATAATGCTGTTGAGGCGAGAGATTTCTCCGTCGATGTCCGTTACGGGCACGCCTAAATCGTTAGAAAGACCGGTGCCCTGTTCAGTAATCCCGAAAATGAGATCCCCTCCGATTGTGTTGGCGAAAGATGAAACGTCAGCGAGAAACTCTTTTTTTGATGAATCGGTGATGTCCGGGAGAGCGGACTTGTACTCTAATGTCCGCCGCTCCAAAACATTATTAGTGACCAAATCTTGGATGTCGTTTAGCGTTATTAGCTCCAAATTCTTCGCGATCATTTCTTCATTACTTCCTGACTTACCCGAAACAACTCTGCAATTGGCGAAGCCATTGTTGCGCTTTCTGCTTACCTCACTTGCGCCGACCCATTCACATGATTCGCGCACGTCAGCCTTAGCCAATTCTTCGAGGACAACGACACAATCTTTCAGTCGCGTTCTGAGATGCTTTTTTCAGTGAAGAGATCTCGAAAGAATTTGTCCTCAGGTTTAGCTGCGTTTCTCTTCATACTTTGGAGTCCGCGCTTTATTCCTTCAATAGCCTCCATCCGGTCTTTCGCTTCTAACAGTTTCTGATAGCTCTCCGCGTCCTGAACGATTAGTTCGGCCTTACCGTTTACTGTCAATACTAGTGGCTGACCAGTCTTCTTCAACTGACGGACAAGTTTCGCTGTATCGCGTTTGAATGTGCTGAGACTCTGAATATCTCGCGTAAGTTTCATAGGACTTGGTCCGTTGCTAAATCTGCATCGAATTTCGCAAGCCCCGATTTTAGCATGGAGATTTGAAAAGCTATCGCGGTGACTAAGAGTGCTGGCAAAGTGCAAACAGTTAAGGCAATATATTGCGCGTGCAGACGGCCACCGCACCCGGTGCGCTCCCACAGAAGCCACCTCTGCTACATCCGGTAGGCCAGTCTGCGAACCAAAACAAGAACTACCAGTTCAATCTAAAATCCGTTCTCACTGGGCGAAGAATGGCTCCAACAATTACCAAGTCAGCAATTCAATCGAAAAAAAGCGCTAAGAGGAAAAAGGCTCAAACCGAACAGAAGTGGCGAGATACCGCTTCGGAAGAAAGCGGACGAGCGAAATCTGTAGCTCGAATAAAGGCATCGCGCAATGGCAATGCGACAGACTCGCGGATGTCGAACTTTGAGCAGGCTTTCAGAAATATCGATGACGTACTGCGGAAAGAAGCTGGTTGTACGACCGAATTGGACTACACCGAGCAAACGTCATGGCTATTGTTTCTGAAATATCTCGATGGTCTTGAGCAGGATCGCGCCGATGAAGCGGCCCTCGACGGAAGAAAGTACAACTACATTCTCGATAAACCTTATCGCTGGGAAAGTTGGGCAGCGCCAAAAACAGCAGATGGCAAACCTGACCACAACCAGGCAATGGTTGGTGATGATCTAAGAGACTTCGTTAATCAAAAGCTCTTTCCATACCTCCACGGCTTCAAAGAGAGGGCGAGCGGATCAAACACCATTGAATACAAAATTGGCGAGATCTTCGGTGAGATCAAAAACAAAATTCAAAGTGGTTACAACCTGCGGGAGATCATCGAACATGTCGATGAACTACGTTTTCGTTCGCAGCAGGAGAAGCACGAACTCTCACATTTATACGAAGCCAAGATCCGGAACATGGGTAACGCGGGCCGGAACGGCGGAGAGTACTACACCCCGCGTCCACTCATCCGCGCCATCGTACAAGTTGTCAAGCCACAGATTGGTGAGCGGATTTACGATGGAGCTTGCGGGTCGGCAGGCTTCCTCTGTGAGTCGTTCGATTACTTAAAGGCCAACAGTAAGCTCACGACTCAGAATCTAGTCACACTTCAGACGAAAACGTTCTACGGCAAGGAAAAGAAGTCGCTCGCATATGTAATTGCGATCATGAACATGATCCTCCACGGCATCGAAGCGCCGAACGTGATCCATACCAATACGCTGAGTGAAAATCTTGCCGATATACAGGATAAGGATCGCTACGACGTGGTTATGGCGAATCCACCCTTTGGCGGCAGTGAGCGAAAGGAAGTTCAGCAGAACTTTCCCATTCGCACGAGCGAGACGGCATTTCTCTTTCTCCAGCATTTCATCAAAATTTTGAAAGCCGGTGGTCGTGCCGGTATCGTGATCAAGAACACTTTTCTCTCCAACACCGACAACGCATCGGTGAGTCTGCGCAAGGTTTTGATGGAGAGTTGCAACCTGCACACCGTGCTCGACTGTCCAGCTGGCACGTTCCAGGGTGCCGGTGTGAGAACAGTTGTGCTCTTCTTTGAGAAAGGGACGCCGACTAGAAACATCTGGTTCTATCAACTTGAGCCTGGTCGCACCCTTGGCAAGACAAATCCCCTCGGCGACGCGGACCTGGTCGACTTTGTCAAGTTGCAAAAGATCGACGGGAATTCACAAAAATCTTGGAGCATAGATGCGAAGAGTATTGATCAGACCACCTTTGATCTTTCCGTACGAAATCTAAATCGCGGCGAGGAAATCGCGCATCGAAGTCCGGATGTAATCATGGATGAAATCGCAGCACTGGATGAAGAGAGTATAGAAGTATTGAGGAATATTAAGAGTTTGCTGTGAACAACGTGTGGCAACGCAAGAAGGTCGGTGAAATTGCCAAGCACTCGCTCGGCAAAATGCTTGACAAGGCTAAGAATAAAGGCGAGCCAAAGCCCTACCTCAGAAATCTCAACGTTCGCTGGTTCGACTTTGATTTGTCTGACGTGCTTGAGATGCGTTTCTTGCCTGAAGAAAAAGACAGATACACCGTAATCAAGGGTGATGTTGTCATTTGCGAAGGTGGCTATCCCGGCCGGGCAGCAATCTGGGAACGCGACGAGCCAATCTACTTTCAAAAGGCACTTCATCGGGTACGCTTCAATGAACCCGAGCGCAGCAAGTGGTTTCTTTATTACTTACTTTCCAAAGACTTCGATGGCACACTTAAGAACCATTTCAATGGAACCGGCATTCAACACTTCACCGGAGAAGCACTAGCTCAGTTTGAAATCCCACTTCCTCCGCTTTTCGAACAGCAGCGAATCGTCCGCATTCTAGACGAAGCGTTTGCAGCGATCACCACCGCCAGAGTCAACACCGAAAAGAACCTCCAAAACACCCGCGCCCTCTTCGAAAGCTATCTCCAGTCCGTCTTCAAAGAGCGGGGCACAGGGTGGGAAGATACAAAGCTGGACCTCGTCTGCGGATTTCAAAACGGTTTTGCATTCAAAAGCAGCACATTCAAACCTTCGGGTGCTCCCATCTTGCGTATTTCAAACATTCAGGACGGACGCGTTGACACCGACGGGCTCGTATTCTTCCAGCCGAGTGACTACCGCGAAAACCTCGACAGGTATCGAATTGTCGAAGATGACTTGCTGATTGCGATGTCGGGTGCTACGACGGGCAAACTTGGATTTAATACCGAGAAGACTATCTTCTACTTGAACCAGCGCGTAGGGAAATTTGAGCCAAGCGAGAAACTCAACAAGCGTTTCCTCTATTATTTCATGTGCACCAAGGTTAAAGAGAATCTTCGCATTTCAGCAGGCGCAGCGCAGCCCAATCTAAGCACAGAACAAATCAAGAATTTCATGCTTCCGCTGCCGGATGCTGCTGAACAGAGTCGCATCGTAAATGTCTTGGACTCGTTGTTGGAAGAAACCAAACGACTCGAGACCCTGTACTATCGCAAGCTCGTTGCGTTTGCGTCGCTGAAGAAGTCGCTGCTGCACCAAGCCTTCAGTGGCGAACTGTAAAATGTACGCGGACAATTATGAGCAACCAACCTCCCTTCGAATTGCGCATCTTTGTCGCCGACGGCGATCCGGATGGTCTGCGTCTGGTCACCCGCTCAAACTGGATCGGTAAAGCTGTCGTATTCCCACGGGCCCTCTTCACACAGGTTCGCGATCGCCTAGAGTTCAACCAAACCGGCGTTTACCTGTTGCTTGGCCCACGCCCAGAAGGTGACGGTGAGATGCTGTATGTCGGTGAAGGTGATCCTGTCCTTGATCGCTTTAAAGGACATTACGCAGGTAAAGACTTTTGGACTCGCGCGGTCTTCTTCGTAGCCGGCACGGAGCACCTAAACAAGGCCCATGTGCAATTTCTTGAAGCCCAATTGGTCGCGCGCGCGCGAGCCTCCAAACGCATGCCGCTGGATAACCAAAACAATCCCACTGAACCCACATTGTCGGAAGCCGATCGAGCGAACATGACTGTGTTCCTCGATAACATGCTGGGTATGCTGCCCCTGCTCGGCATTGATGCTTTCGAGCAGACCCCGATCACTGTCTCCAGCACGGAGACGCCTTTGCTGACCTGTCATGGCAAAGGTGTTTCGGCAACCGGCTATGACACGCCACAGGGATTCGTGGTGAAGGCTGGCTCGTTTGCGGCGGGCCAGGAAGCACCATCGTTGAAGGATTACTTTCCGAATCTGACGAGGATTCGATCTGACTTGGTGACACGTGGAGTTCTTGTTTCCGAGGGCGACAAATTCCGCTTCACCCAAGACTACACTTTCAATTCACCGTCTCAAGCGTCCTCAGTCGTGTTTGCGAACTCTTCAAACGGACGTGTTGATTGGAAGGACTCCAATGGTAGGACGTTGAAGCAACTTCAAGAAGCCCAAGTGAACACTCCAGCTTGATTGCTTTAAGCAATACACATGTTGAACGAAGCCGAAACCAGAGCTGAACACATCGACCCCGCGCTCAGGGCCTCGGGCTGGGGCGTCGTTGAGGGAAGTCGAATTCGTCGTGAATTCATCACTCCCGGTCGTCTTGAAGGGAATGGTCGACGTGGCAAAGCCGAAATCGCTGACTACGTTCTCATGTATCGCAGTCATAAACTCGCCGTCGTTGAAGCTAAGGCCTGGGACAAGCACTACACAGGAGGTCTCGCTCAAGCCAAGGCGTATGCACTGAAGCTGAAAGCTCGCTTTGCCTACTCAACCAATGGCCAGTTGATTTACGGTGCCGATGTGGTTGAAGGCGGCGAGGGCGATGTCGCCAAATATCCCACTCCTGACGAACTGTGGGCCATTGTATTCGCAGAACGAAACGCATGGCGCGATCGGTTTTCCGACGTGCCGTTTGAAGATAAAGGTGGGTCACACCCTAGCCGGTACTATCAGGACATTGCAGTTGACCGAGTAATGGAGGCAATTGCTGCGGATCGACAGCGGATCCTGCTGACACTTGCGACTGGTACGGGTAAAACATTCATCGCTTTTCAAATTGCATGGAAACTCTTCCATAGCAGATGGAACCTAAGTCGTGAACCGACTCGCAGACCACGCATTCTGTTTCTAGCAGATCGAAACGTGCTTGCAAACCAAGCCTACAATGCTTTTTCTGCTTTTCATGAAGACGCGCTGGTCCGAATTGCTCCTGAAGATATTCGAAAGAAAGGCAGAGTGCCGAAGAACTCTAGTATCTTCTTCACAATCTTTCAGACATTCATGAGCGGTCCACCTCAGAACGGACAGCCTTCGCCCTATTTTGGTGAGTATCCGCCTGACTTCTTTGACTTCATCGTTATCGACGAGTGTCATCGCGGTGGGGCAAACGATGAAGGCAATTGGCGCGGAATCCTGGAATACTTCTCTCCGGCAGTGCAACTTGGCCTTACCGCTACGCCCAAACGGAAAGAGAATGTCGACACATACGCGTACTTCGGCGAGCCGGTTTATATCTACTCGTTGAAAGAAGGTATCAACGACGGCTTTCTCACACCGTTCAAGTTGAAGCAAATCTCGACGACGCTCGATGAGTATCTCTATACATCCGACGACCAGCTGATTGAAGGAGAGATCGAAATCGGCAAACGTTATACGGAGAGCGACTTTAATAAGATCATTGAGATCAGAGAACGTGAAAAAAAACGCGTCGAGATCTTCATGGAGCAAATCAACCAGAGCGAAAAGACATTGGCTTTTTGCGCGACACAGGATCACGCGCTGGCAGTACGTGACCTCATCAATCAGTTAAAGACCAATAAAGATCCAAACTATTGTGCTCGCGTCACTGCTGATGACGGTGAGCGGGGCGAACAGTTCCTGCGTGATTTTCAGGACAACGAGAAGACAATCCCGACCATTCTAACCACGTCGCAAAAACTTTCAACTGGTGTTGACGCAAGGAATATTCGCAACATCGTGCTCATGCGTCCGATCAATTCCATGATTGAATTTAAGCAGATTATTGGTCGCGGTACGCGCTTATACGATGGTAAGGATTACTTCACAATCTACGATTTTGTGAAGGCACATCATCATTTCAACGATCCCGAGTGGGATGGTGAACCGGTTGAAGAAGAGGTTTGTACGGTGTGCGGAACGCGACCGTGCGTGTGCGAAGTGAAACCACCTCGCCCGTGCCAACTTTGTGGACAAAGTCCTTGTGTATGTGCGCGGGAGCCTTGCGGAGTCTGCGGCAAGATCGTCTGTGTTTGCAATAAGAGGAAGAAAATAAAGGTCAAGCTCGCGGACGGAAAAGAACGCACGATCCAACACATGATTGCAACCACCTTTTGGCATCCAGATGGTACGCCGATGTCTGCACAACAGTTTCTTGAACTGCTCTTCGGCAAGCTGCCGGAATTCTTCAAGAACGAGTCTGAGCTTCGGGATCTATGGAGCGTTCCGGAGACACGGGCTCAGCTCTTACAAGGTTTAGCCGAAAAGGGATTTGGTAAAGAGCAAATGGCAGAGATGCAAAAGATCATTGATGCCGAGAAAAGTGATCTTTTTGACGTGCTCGCCCACGTCGCTTACGCCCTTGCGCCGTTAAGTCGTGAGGAACGTGCAGCGAAAGCCAAGGTGGAAATAAGTACTCACTTCAACACCAAGCAACAAGTCTTTCTGGACTTCGTACTCTCGCACTATGTGAACGTGGGCGTTGAAGAACTCGACCAGGAGAAGCTCACCCCCTTGCTCCGGCTGAAATATCACGGCTCTATCGCCGATGCGGTCGCAGATCTTGGCAGGCCAGACGAGATTGGAAAAGTCTTTTCAGGATTTCAGAAATACCTTTATCAAGAGGCGGCGTGATCGACTTGGTCACAGTAGCCTGGGTTAACGCAAACCTCGTCATACACTCAACCATTGGCGCTCACCACGCCAGAAAGAGATCCTCATGGACAATGAGATTCCTTCACGCAGTCTCACAATCTACCTTTCAAAAGAGAATCGAAGACCAAACTCATTAATCAAAACGCGCGATAGCGTGACCGAGAAAAAGATTCCAGTAGGTGGAAGAGTAGTTGGACAGCTATTCATCAAGCCACCTGAAGGTAAAGCCCCAAGTTGGGCTGACTTTTTCAAGGACTATGTTCCTCCAGATGAGTTCGGAGAGGTCAGCTCTTGTTCAGCGGTATTGCTCGTCCCGGTTTACAAAAGGTGGGCGGCGGTGACGTTCGGACAGGGAAGATATTTACTCTCGCCTGATGCCTTCGAAGATCGATTCGGCATGAGAGTGGCTCTCAACTGTATCGATGAGAAAAAAATTCGTTCCATCGACAAGCAAACCTTCGATGCCATCGCCAGACATACCCGCGAACAAGCAAGTCACGAATCGAATGCCGGGGAATTCGGCTTCGATATTGAGCGGGACATGTTACGTGCTGTTACCGGCACTCCTCGGCACCCAGACTATGGTAAGCGATTGACTGGCATTGACGCCCTGACTGCCCAGGTTCAAATCGAGTTGAAGGAATTGCATGATTTGCTCGAGACATATCATCAGAAATTCTTCGATAAGTCCTACCAAACTTCGTTTCCTTGGGTTGACCAAATCGGCGAAGTAACTGACCCAGTTGTACAGGCAGCTTTAAATGATGCTGTAGTTGAATTGATTCGAGATCAAAAGTTTGATCGGTGCTGGCTTGCAGTTCCAGACATCCTCGATTGGTCAAGGGTAAGCGGTTTTCGTTACAGCCTGGCGAACCGATCGCCTGAAATTTATGATATTCACCTGCGAACATTCCTCGAGAGTTTGAGACATCCAGAGGAGCTGTCGACCAATGGTCTCAGCACTCGGAAAGTCTTCTGCATGGGTGAGAATGATGAGGTGATAAGGAGTTGGAGTGTCTTCAATTGCCTCTATTGTGAACTCGACCACGAAGGGCATTCATACGTGCTGAACGCTGGCAAGTGGTACATGTTAGAAAACGACTTTGTCAAACAGGTTAATGATTCCTTTTCGAAGGTTCCACTGTATTCTGGATCGTTTCTGGACTATGACGATGAAACCGAAGGGCGTTACAACGAACGCCTCGTCAAACTCAACAGCGCGAAGTACTGCCTGATGGATCGCAACCTAACTCGGCTCGGAGGTCAGATGGAGTTTTGTGATGTCTTCTCGAAGGCCAAAGAGCTAATACACATCAAGCGATACGGCGGCTCGGCTACCTTGAGCCATCTGTTTTATCAAGGTACCGCTTCAGCAGAATTTTTTCAGGTAGACCCAGAATATCGAAAACTCGTTCGCAGCAAGCTGCCTACTCCATTCCGGACGTTCAATCCCGATGTTCGACCGAAGCCCGAAGAATTTCATGTCGTGTTTGGAATCATCAGCAGGTCTGACAAGCCGCTGACTATGCCGTTTTTCTCACGTGTAGGGATTCGGCATGCCGTAAGGCGATTAGAGGGTTTCGGGTATCAAGTTTCGCTTGCGAAAATAGGAGTCAGCGAGCTTCGAAAGAAGAAACAGAAGATTCGGCCCAAACAAACTCGCAAGAAGTAGGCAGTTCATCTGAAAAGTTGTCTTGGAAATCAGACGTGAAACTGCTATTCCGTCTTCGGCAGCTTAACTTCGAAAAATTACGCAGCGCGCAATCGGAAGGGATTGGCAATTGTCCGTTCGCCGAAGCGCTTGAGCAGTGATACGGCATCATCTTCCCGAATGTGCTCACGTTTGAGGATCTCTTCCACTTCGGCCTGCTCGGGGCTAGGTATGCGCATGACGAAGAATTGCCACAGTTCTTTGCTTTCGTAGACCTTATCTACGTCAGGAAAGTCAACCAGAGGCCGCAACTCATCCTGTTTCTTGAACTCGCTCGAGTACTCAAACTTCCATAGTGAATCGGCAACCGATAGAGTGCCAACGAGGAGTTCTTCTAAATAGAGCTTGAACTCGGCTCGCACTTCGGGAGGGGCTTCCACTGCCTTGTGGAACCCAAGCCAGCTAATGATTGCTTTGATCGCCATAATCTTTACTTGCTATACGCCTTGATTGCCGCTACGAGTTTCTGATGTCGAAGATGTAGACACTCCCGAATTAGTTGCCGGCGCTCGCTACTCATCAGATTGCCAAACTCCTTATCGACCATCTCGAGAGTATTGTTTCGGGCGGTTTCGTCTAGGAACTTCTCAATATGGGGTTTGTATTTGTCAAAGTGTTCCCAGATTAAGCCTATTAGTCTGAAGAAATCAACATCCGGCTCCTTGTCCCAAGAAAAAGGGGGCGCACACTTGGTTATATAAGTTTCGAGCTGTCGCCGATCGCTTAGCATTTGCGTCACCCGAGTCTCGGGTACGTTCCAAAAGAGAGCCCGTGCAGTGTCAAAGACCGGTGAAAAACGCGGGGACTGAACCTTGTAAATCGGAACAATCACACCCCAGTTATAAGGATGTCGATCGTTGTGCCCGATTAGACAATCGAAAGCCAGCATTTCCACTAGTCCTTTGACGAGCTCGATCTCGAATTCCGAAAAGGAAGTTCGGATAGCTTCGCAAACCATCTGGAAGGTGAAGTACTCGCTCTCACTCTTGTTATCGGCAAGTTGCGCATATTCGTCCTTGCCCAGGCATTGCTCGAATATTTGAGCGCCATGAATTAGTTGCTCGTTATGTCTGTCGAGGAAGTATCGACTTAAGAAGCGGACCTGACCATCGATTAATCTCAGCTTAGAATTTGCGATGCTTAGACCGAACAATTGTCCTACTCGAGTCAGTAACTGCTCAGTTATGGACTCGTTGGGATAAAACTTCGAGCCCACCTTCGCGATATATCGCTCTACTCTTTGGCCTCGTGTTCGATGGCCGGGACGGTGTTCGCTATCTTTGATGAAATCCTTTGGTGCATCTCCCGGAATAGAAAGAAAGTCGACACGAGCTAACTGATAATTCTTGAGCTGTGGGATCAGTGTCTCCCATCGAAGCTGGTAGTCCGCGAAATACTTAATCTCCTTTCTCTCACGTTTGCCAACTCTTCGAACTACGCGCTTCCGTCTATTCATGTGTGTATTTATGTTTTCGCGATTCTAATGCCGCTTCAGAATTGTTTCGGCGGGATGGGACACACGACAAGCTTCATCTCGACTTTGCGGAGTCAGTGAGCATGTTGAGTACCTCGAACGCGGAGTGGGTACGTGAAGGATCTTGGCGGCAGCGTTTTAGACGCTCTTCAGCTAATCGCAAATGACTTTCCGGGACAAGAAGAGTGCGTGGGTTTTGCGAGATTTGATCCCAGAGCTTCCGTAGGTATTGTACTTGTTCGGCCTTCGATAGAGCCTCAAAGCCAGGTGGTGTTGGTGTCGATCCTTCAGGCATTGAGCGGCTCTCCAATAATTGAACGTAAGAAATGGTGCGTCGATGTCGACAAGTAGCTTGCGTGTGATTCTAGCATCGCGCCAGCGTTGGGCAATAGAGTTGACAGAACGCTCACGACTCTTACCGGTCGGGCTCTGGAATTACCGCTAACTGCGTCCGCGAACGCGATCCAGTGTCAAATCGGGCGACGGTTGAACTCCTCAACTATTGCTCACTGCTTCCATCCGTGAGCGGAAATCCGCGAGTGACTGCTTGACAAGGTAGTCGCCTTTTTCCCTTCCGTAGGTCCGAAGCTTCTTCCACTCGTCCGTTGTCAGAGTGTCATCCGCAAGCATCTGAAAACCAAAGGCAACGAAGAATTGAGTGCGCACTATTAACTGGAATAGAAGCCGCTCTTTCTTTGAAAAGCCGTACTCATGATCGAGCCGATCCAGCACCGCCATGCGGCACCAGTCGTGCGGCGTCAGATCACTGTCGACGACCTCTTGGACGATCCTCAACCAGGTCTCATCGGTCACGCGAAAACCGATTGTATGTGGATAACGAACGTTCCTCTTTGCCATCAGTTTCTCTCCCTCAAGTATCACCTCAACGTGTTTGCCTGTGCATACCTCGGTATGCTGGGTATACACGCCGCAAGCTCCGTAAACAGCAAACACCGATCCTTTGTATTGATAATGGTTAGCTCCGTTAACGACTGGTCTACTCTGCATACCAGAGGTTTACCCCGTAAACTTGACGCGAAAACCTTTAGGGGTGACGTGTCTGAAAGAATTCAGGTGCGCAGCAACTCGTTACCCTACACGTTTGATTGGTCTATCTCATACGCCGAATTTTTTCTTTCATATTGGACGCAAGAAGAGGGTCGAAAATGGATCGAGTGGCTGCATGTTCTTTGACAAGTGATGGGCAATCCTTATCTCTTCGTGCGCTCGAGTGTCACCTTTTGGAAACGTCAACTTTCTCGTCACAGCGTCAACTTTTTCGTCGCGGCGTCAACTTTTTCGTCACATGGAATAGGCAGCCATACGACCCAATTTGGAGACGAGTCCCGACAACCAGCGGTATAAAACTAGAAGCCAACAACGATAAGGCAAGGCCATTCTGATCGCGGCATGCTGCTTGAGACGAATAGGGCATGAGTACTTTTCGCGAGCGTGTCGCAGACGATCACTGCGCTAAGGAACTAGCCATCGAACTAGCTCGCATTTACGAGCGGGCTCGAGAAGAAACCCGGGTGCTACTCGAATCCCAACCAGTTCAGCCGGTCCTTCCGCTGGTTCGTGAGTGGATGAGTGCAACTCAACTTGCCGAATACTGGCAGCTCTACAACGACAAGAATGAGCCAACCACGGCCGGCATATTAAAGTGGTCAAAGCGACCTCAGGATCAATTCCCACTTCCGCACGCTTACATGGGTGACCTCCTTCGATTCAATCGAGTTGAGGTCGATGTGTGGGCAAAAGAAGAGGCCGAAAGACGACGAGTTCAAAATGAAAAGCGGCGCTTAAAAATCGCGTGACTACATAGTCGTCGAAGATTAGAATCGCGCCACTTTGACGACTGCTAGCGCTTATGAAACTAAGGAGAAAACAATGGTCTATAAGCGCTGGAAAGGAAAGAAAGTTAAGCCGGGTGATCCGAATTACGATCAAGCTAGATGGTGGATGGAATACCGTCTGAATGGTCGTAGGGTTCACCAGGCAATGCCTGAAGCACGCACCAAGAAACAGGCTGAACGTGCGGAGGTCAGTGAACGAGAAGCGATCTACAACCGGCGATACCACAAAGCTAAGGACATAGGTTTCAAAGACTACTACGACGGATCCTATTTGCCGTGGCTGAGAGAAAAGAAAGCATCGCAGGTTTTAGACGCTGAGAGCCGCGTGAAGAAGCTAAAAGAGTTCTTTGGAAACCGGATGCTGAGCGATATCACAAGACGCGATGTGGAACGTTTTCAGTCAACTCTACGTGGCAAGAAAACGCCGCGAAAGGTCGCGCGAAAGGGCGCAACAGTCAATCGCTACGTTTACCTTTTGTCAGCAATTTTTTCGAGAGCAATACGCGACGAAGTTGTTGACTTCAACCCTTGCAGTAGGTTCGAACAGGAACAAGAGACCAAGCGGGAACGCTATCTCCTTCCGTTGGAGCAATCCAGGCTGATGGCAGTCCTTCTCGATGACCTGGCATACCTAAAAGGACCGATCGAAGTCTCTCTCGGAACGGGCGTCCGAAAACATTCGGAGTTGCTGAAACTGAAAATAGAAAACGTGAACTTCAGCGGCTTGTCGGTGTTTCGCCCAGCTAACGGGCGAGACGTAGAAGTGAGACCGAACTGGTTTCTTTTGGTGGACACGAAAGGCAAACGTCCTCGCCACCGTCTGATCCCAATGAACGGTCCGGTGCGTGCAGCTTTGCAAAAGGTAATTGATAGTCGCACGACAGGAAATGTCTTCGATTATTCGCACACAGGAGTGAGCCCAAGCACGCTGAGACGCGGTTTTGAAAAAGCGTGTAAGCGAGCCGGAATACCATTTGGTCTCACGGTCGAAGGCGGCGTGATCTGGCACGATCTGCGACGTACATTTGCAACCGAGTTGCGAGGGCGACAAGTGCATGAGTACGACATTGCCGATCTACTCGGTCACACGATCCAAAGCGTCACGCGAACATACGCGCGAAGCACGCCCGAGGCGCTGGAAGATGCAGTCAACAGACTTACCGAACCGCGAGGCTCTGTGATCCAATTCAAAAGGAAGGCCAGTTAAGAAAAGTGTCACCATCTTAGCCCCATCTTCACTTTTGGGGTTGAGATCATCCAGGGGCTAAGTTGATGGAATGCGTGAAAACAGTAGGAAAAGATATGGTGCCGAGGGCGGGAGTCGAACCCGCACGTCCTTTCGGACAACGGATTTTAAGTCCGCAGCGTCTGCCATTCCGCCACCCCGGCACCGTGTGGAGGGAAGATATCACACCCTTTAGCTCGCCTGGCAGCGGAGTGACCTGTGCGACCAGATCCGATTTTTTCTCTCTTCAACCCGGCCCGTCCTCTGAGCCTTTCTAGAAAACTCTCGGTGCCTCCTCGGTGTGCTCTCCGTCGCAACGCTGCAACTTCGATAACTCTGCGGCGCGCCCGCGGCTTTCGCCGCGCTCCCTGCGGATAGGTTTTGCCTTTCCGAGTAGCCGATAACGCATCTTGCGCCTGCACCACCCGGGCAGACCTCAATAATAAAACTGCTTTTGGTTGAGCGGTTGTGAGCTCACCGACATTGTCGATCACTCGGGCTGAGAGTTTGCCACTTTGCGGCCGGAAGAACGGGTAGTTTCACATATCCAGGCAAGTCGATGATTCTTCCGGCGGGTGTGGGCTGCACTTTCTTCTTGTTCGGTTGGCCCGCAAGTGCCGCGTATGTTAGTGCCCTCAGATCGGCGCCAGCCGGAATGTAATCAGTTACTAATTGGCGAAACTTGTAGCCATCTCCACAGTCAAAGATATATTTGTTCACCGCGACGACGTATGTTTTTGTATCAATGAAAGGAGTAGAACCGCGCCCTGATTGAAGCTGGAGATCTTTCAATACGTCGCTGCCTGTTGCTGACGAATCTCTGCGGAAACTAACTCCTGACACCTGCAGGAATCGTCCGTCGCCTCGTTTGCTATTGGCTGATTCTTCCAAAACGTACTTCTTCAAATCCGCCCCCTTTAGTTTTATTAGCACCACGGGAGTCTCGTAGGCGAAGGTCCGTTCAAGGTTCTCAAACGTGATTCGATCGCAGATCGTGTCGTCGATGCGAATAGAACCGCCATTTAGGACAGCCACGTCGGCCGTCACTCCTTTAAATGCTGTTCGCATCGTATCAGTCAGGAAGTCTCCCCAATCACTCTCCCGATCGCGAACCGCTTCTTCTGTTCCGTCATAACAGCGATTTGCAATAGGAGCAACGACGGTGTCCATGTACGCACGATCCTCCCTTAACTTGGCGCGATAGAAGTTCTCAACATCGCGCGTGAATGCCGGATCACTCTGAATCGACTCATCGATTACTACACTCTCCTCTCGAACATCGAAATTGCTTCCACTCTTCACTATCGAGATCTTCCAAACCGTTCGCGCATTCGAATCACCCTTTGTGATGAGCGCCGTTCCGGCAGACGAGGGTTCGCGATTGAGTGTGTGTTCATGGCCACCGGCAATCCAACGAAACCGCGAATGTTGCTGCTTTAGTTTTGCCAATTCATGATCGTCGCCAATGTTCAGGTGTGTCAGACCTACTACGACGTCAGCGCCTTCGTCTTCCAGCTGTTGGATCTCGGTTGCCGCAATTCGTGCATAGTCGCCTGAGATTGGTCCATACGAACGATCCTTGCCACCCTGTGCTCCATCAATCGTGAGACCAAAGACGCCAAGTTTTACGCGATCAAACGGAATCACAATGTGAGTACGGGTATTGTCGCGGAGTGTTGGAAGCACGGCTGGGTCCGATCGATCTACATTCGATACAATCCACGGGAATTTGGATTTCAGAATTGCATCAGTCAGATATGCCTTGTCAGTTTCCGAGTAATCAAATTCATGATTGCCAGGAACAACATAGAGCGGCGCGACTTCGTTGATGAAGTTCATCGCATCAATCATTTGGGCTCCGTGAAAGACATTGCTCTCAAGTGAAGGCGATAGAAAATCGCCGGCATGGAGAACCATAACGGGCACTTGCGGATTCTGAGCTTTCAGTTGACGCAGCAACGAGACGACCCTCGCCAGTCCGCCTCGCTTGCCGGCACGAACAGCGTCGAGACGATAAATATCGTTCAGCTGAATAATAATTAACTCAGTAGAAGGATTCGCGGTAATTTGGGAATCCTTTAACCAGCCGAGAACAAGGGCCAGGACAACCAACAGCACAAGAGCTGCCAACAGGTAGCCAACAATTCCTTTCCTTTCAGGTTTTGGCTGTTCAGGGTTGTTTGGTTGGTTCGCGGCGTTCTGCGGGTTAGCAGGCGGTTGACCTGACATTGACTTCTCCATCTCAAGAAGTGAAGGTTGCGAATGCCGGCATGCTTGATTTACGTGCACCGAGCAAGCGACGATGCCCACGCATCCTGCACGAAATATGTGATCGGCGTCGAGGTTCGCCGGGATGTTTTGCTGAGGCCCAGATAATCTGAAGATTCGGTTTTGAGCGGTGGCTATTATCTATGGCGTCAAAAGAGATCGCAACACGCTGTTGCGAATGTTCGCACACTACCCGGATTACGATAAGATAACCGTCCACCACTGAGGAAGAATGAAGACAGAAGGTCAGGCCTCAATCCATATTGGAGATTCGGCGCCAGAGTTTGTGGTCGCTCTGGCACGTATGAACCCTCACTTACAATCTCTGTCTTTTACGATTTATTCACCGATACCAGGAGCAAACGAACGAGCCGGCGATTTGGAAAACAAAGCGGGCACAGAGATAGCCCGAGACTTCTTGCGTCATGACCACGCCTCCAACGAACAGTGGCAAGTCGCCGCCTGTGACCTAACTGTGGAGATGATCACGCAGAAGATCGCGAGTCTGCGCCCAACGCTGGCGTTGGGTCTTGAATCGAAGTGCACTTTGCAGAATACCTCGATCAAGTACATCCCGATGATGGACTTTAAGCCCAGTCCCAGCCAGGACCACCTCGCATTACTCAAAGGTTTTCTCGAGCAACTTGCTTGTCGTGGAATTATTGTTGATTCAGGGAGGTCCTACCATTTTTATGGCTTTGATTTACTTGATCAGACCGAATGGATTCACTTCATGGGAGCGTGCCTGTTAGTGCCGTGGTCGGATTCAAGATGGATTGGACACAGTTTGATTGCGGGAGGTGGCGACCTGCGAATTTCCGCAACCAATCGGAAGCCGAAACTTCCGTCAGTCGTCCAGGTTCTCACCTGAAAGAACTAGCGCTCGAGTGTTCAATCCGAGGTCAAGATTTTGTACAATCTGGTCGTGACTAACACAATATGGAGCGGATTATGATCCGGGGTGCCAGTCTATATTTCCACTCTCCTTGTTTTGATGGAATAACGTCTGCTGTCCTGGCTCTCGACTTTCTCGAGGAATCGCAGGATTGGAAGTTCGACGAACTGATTGCGGTCAATTATGAACAGCGGCGCAGCTGGCTAACCGAAAAGCACACCAAACCGTTTGCGGTGGTTGATTTTCTTTACCATCCTGACGCTGAGTTTTGGGCCGATCATCACCAAACGAGTTTTCTTGAACCTTCTTTAAGGCAACGATTTCAAGAGCAACACAATCCTTTCCACATCTACAATTCAAAAAGCGGGTCGTGCGCAAATCTTCTCTGGCGCACGCTGCTGTCGCGCTTCGGCTATCGGAACACTCGATTCACAGAGCTGGTAAAGTGGGCGCATCGAATCGATTCCGCTCAGTACAGGTCGGTAAAAGAAGCTATCAGTGGTCAGTATGCAGCGTTGAATCTAAACAGAACCCTGGCTGTCAGTAAAGATCCTGTATATCCGGCCTGGCTAGTAAGCCAGTTAAGAACACGATCGCTCGCGGAAGTGGCGCGCTTGCCTGAGGTAGTTGAAAAATCGACCGAGGCGAGGAAATTGATCAAAGCTGGACTTGATCGGCTTTCTGAAACGGTTCAGCTAAATGGTACAGATATCGTAGTGTTTGATGTTGACAGTTCAGATGTTCTCATTAATCGCTATGCGCCTTATCACTTCTTTCCAAAAGCGCGATATTCCATCGGAATGGTACGAACTCCTGAAGGAGTAAAGATCACGGCCATGAGAAATCCATGGCGAGTCTTTCCAAGCATTTATCTAGGTAAGGTTTTCGAGAAATTTGGAGGAGGCGGTCATCGCAGAGTCGGATCAGTCTTGTTGAAAGACTCTGATGCTCGTAAAGCAGAGAATGTCATGAAAAGACTTTTGCGCGCGATCCGTAAAGAGGAGTCGACTAACAGTAAGAGTGTAGCAGCGTGAACCTTAAGTTCAACTTCTACGACATCTATGGATTTGCACTACCCGGCTTTCTACTCTTGACAGTCCTCTGGTTACCGTTCGGATTAGTGGAAAAGATTTGGCCTGATCTCGAACTCTCCTCTGCACTGGTCGGAGTTATCCTCGCTTACATTGTCGGCCATGTGCTTCAAACCGTCGCAAAAGTGGCAGTCCCTTCAAAGATTTTACGCGAGAGATTTCCATCACAGGTCTTCTTCGATTCAACTGACTCCACTTTTAGTGACGAATACAAAAAGAGGCTCGCCAGTAAGATCAAGAAAACTTTTGGTCTCGATGTTTCAGTTGGCCAATCCGACCAACAGATAGATACAAGGCGAAACGATGCGTTTTACCTATGTCGAAGCGCATTAATCAAAAGTAAGACAGTGGTGTATGCGGAGCAATTCGAGGGATTGTATGCCTTGACACGCGGACTCACTGCCGCATTCGCTGTTGGTGTCGTTTATTACCTGGGCTGGGCTTACGCCACAGTATGGGCGTGGCGAGCATCCGGCGTACTTGTGTTGGCCGGCTTAATAGTTGCCATGATTGCTCTAATCATCGCACAGGTGAAATTGTGGAAGTGGGTGATGGTAGCGTCACTCGGCATATCCACATTTTTTGCTGGACATTACCTTGGCCTATCTCATGGCGTCACGTCTCATCATAGAGGTTTGCTGATTGCGGCCGCAGTATTCAGTTGTTTTGCCGCTGAAAGGTGTTACGGCAGCTATAAAAGTTACGCCCAGGAGTTTGCAAAGGCGGTGTATAGAGATTTCAGCAACTACGACGAGCCAACCCGGGGGCCACAGCCTGTGGGAGACGATGAGGAGGAGGAGTCAGACGGCAAGGGCACTGATTAGTTATACGGATTTATCCGCCGGCGTTCTTTCGGCACTGGTAAGTGGATGTTAAAATCCAATTGCACATGACGACAACTGAGCCAATGTCTGAAGAGCAGGAAGTCTTCCTTAATCACATTCAAAGGAAGGGTCTCAAGCGTACCTCACAAAGAGATCTTATTCTTGACGTGTTTCTACGCACCGAAGCGCATCTCTCAAACGAGGATCTGTATCAGCTGGTCAAACAGGAAGATCCTACTGTCGGCCAGACTACCGTCTACCGAACGCTCAAGCTCCTTACTGAGGCTGGACTCGCGCGTGAGGTTCGCTTTGGAGATGGCCGTACGCACTACGAGCACAACTACAAACACCAGCACCACGATCATATGATCTGCTCGGAGTGCGGCAAGATAATCGAATTCTTTTCGGCTGAACTGGAAGCAATTCAGGAGGCCATGGCGGCGAAACACAGGTTCGAAGTGACCCAGCATCTACTGCGGATCATCGGTATCTGCGCTGAATGCCGCCGCGCAAGAAAGCAGAATCAAACCTCGGAACTGACTTCAACAAAAATGAGAGTGGCTGGAAGAGTTGGGCGGTAGTTCGGAAATCGCCACCCCCCCGTAGAAGCGCTGAACATTCACGGCTTGTCAGTTTTTGTTTGATCGCGCCGCTGTAACAAAGCGACGGCAGGCCGTCGCACTCCAAAGGTTTTGCCTTCCTTCCTCAACCAGTGTAATTTCAGTTTCAAATATTTAATTGAGGTTTGGTGATTTCCATGAACGTTTCCATCACATTCGAACCTTCTGGTATTTCCGGGTTGGTTGCTCAAGGCACTTACCTGATCGAAGCGGCACGAAGAATGGGTGCTCCACTTGGTGCCGGCTGTTTGGCTGGGAAAGGAGATTGTCCTTCTTGCGTCGTTGCCATTAAAGCCGGCGCGAGTTTGTTATCACCGCCAACCAGCATCGAAAACAAACTGCTTGGCACTACCGCCTTGAGTGACTCTTTGCGTATGGCTTGTCAGGCAAAGATCGAGGGCCAGGGTGACATCGTATTAATGGTGACAGCTTACAGACCGCAAGAGACGCCGCCACCAGTTGATCTTTCGGGAGACATTGAAAAGAAATTTGGCGAACTGAGTCTCAATCAGAAGATCGCGGCGCTTTTAAAGTTTGAAGCTATCACGATGTCAGAAGCTTTCGATGCGGCACTTAAGAAACCAATAGCCGTGGGAACTCGTGCCTTCGATTCAGTTGTGTCGCGCGCGCGCGCTGCTAAAACAAAACCCAAAAGGTAAACAGTAATTGAATAGATGAAACGCACTTCAACTTCAGATCACAGAATGGCTGGGAGCGCGGGCGTTCTCGCCAACCTCCGTTATCTTCAGTGTTGTGCGAGAAGCATCCGGGGACGCCTGTGCTCGCAGCCCAAAACAGTCATGGCAGTCGCCTTGTTCAGTGTTATTCCATTGCTCGGTGGCTGCCCTCGCAAGGAACTGCCACCGGGCGATAAGCCAGTTAGCATTTCACTCGGGTCTCCGAGTCCAAGTCCTCCTCCAATTCCAACTTCTTTCAACGGCGAACGCGCGATGGCTCACGTAAAAAAACAGTTGGAGTTCGGTCCCAGACCGCCTGACACACCTGAGCTCGTCAAAACCCGCAATTACATCGTGACAGAATTGAAGTCGTATGGACTGACCGCTTCCACTGACGAGTTTGTCGCAAACACTCCTCAGGGCCGGAAGAAGATGTCGAACATCATTGCTGAAATTCCTGGCGAATCAACTAGCGTCATTATTATTAGCAGTCATTACGACACGAAGTTTTTTAAAGACCTACACTTTGTGGGCGCTAACGATCCGGGCGCATCGGTAGGGACGTTGCTGGAAATCGCGCGCGTCGCCGCAAGCTCAGCAACTAAACCAAAAGCGACTTACCGATTTGTTTTCTTTGACGGTGAAGAGGCGTTTTGTGAAGGCTGGGATGATTGCGGCACACCAGACAATCCAGATCACACTTACGGCAGTCGCCACTATGCCGAGCAACTGGTTGATCTCCATCAAGTGCAAAATGTTCGGGCACTCATCCTGCTCGATATGATGGGATATACAAAACTCGAGTTGGGCCGCGATACGATGTCGTCACGTTGGTTGCAGGACATCATTTGGCAAACCGGACGCGACCTCGGTTACACGAAGATTTTCGTGGATCGTCCTGAGGGTGTTGGTGGCGACGATCATGAACCGTTTCTACGCGCGGGGATCGACTCTGTCGATCTCATTCAGTTGAATGACTACAGATACTGGCACACCGCGGAAGACACTCTTGATAAAATTTCCGTGCAGAGTATGAAGATCGTTGGCGAGACTGTACTGGCGAGCTTACCGCGCATCGCAGCCCATGCATCACCTGGTGCGCGTCCATCTGTAGCACAGTAATCGTTCCGGAGCAGTAAGATGTTGAGTTCACCTGAGATTCTGGTACCAATTGATTTTTCTCCTTGCTCTATCAATGCCTTAAGAGTAGCTCTTGGTTTGGCTTCACCCGATGGCGATCTGACTTTGCTGCACGTTATCGATGAACACTTTGTCGAGGATGCTGTCGCGGCAAGTCTTGGAACGGCAGAAGAGATTCGGGAACGCCTTCGGCAACAGGCAGAGGCAAACTTCGACGCAACTCTTGCGGACATTGCTGCCGGGCAGGTTGATGTAGAAAGAATGATCGTTGTCGGCGCACCGTTTGTTGAAATTCTGAAGATAACTCGAGATCTCGATCTGCCGATGATCGTGATGGGTGTGCGCGGTCGATCGACACCACCAGAAGAGATTCTGTTTGGTTCGACCGCCGAGAAAGTTCTGCGCGGATCAAGAGTGCCCGTTTTGTGTGTGCCATTCTGAAAATATAGGACCTATAGGACGAATGGGACCTATGACTGACTCTGAGACAAAAAAGATCGCAGTCGTTCCTGGAGACGGAATCGGGCCCGAGGTGATAAATCAAGCGGTCCGGGTGCTTCAGCATCTTCAATCCACAAGCAATCTGAAACTCGAATTCGTGCACTTCGATTGGGGTGCCGACAAGTTTCTTAAAGACGGTGTGACCCTCCCTGAAGGTGCACTGGAGATGCTCTCCACGGATTTTGATGCGATCCTTACGGGAGCTTTCGGTGATCCTCGAATCCCTTCAAACAAGCATGCCGAGGATATCCTGCTCGGAATGCGTCGCGGCCTGGATCTCTACATAAACCTCAGGCCGGTGCGTCTGTTACACGAACGGCTAACTCCACTTCGTAATCGTAAAGTCGAAGATATCGACTTCGTCGTCTTTAGAGAAAACACTGAAGGTGCATACTGCGGAGCGGGTGGATTTCTGAAGAAAGGTACCGACAACGAAGTTGCGCTTCAGGAAGAAGTGAACACTCGTCACGGCGTTGAACGAATCATCGTAGCTGCATTTGAGTACGCGGAAAACAATCAGCGCAAGAGTGTGACAATGGCCGATAAGTCCAACGTGCAGCGATTCGGCGGCGATCTGTGGCAGCGAGTATTCAGGGAGGTAGCGGCTGGATATTCACACATCAAAGCAAATCATCAATACGTCGACGCGATGGCTATGTTTATGGTGCTCGACCCGGGACAGTACGACGTAATTGTAAGCAACAATCTCTTCGGCGACATCCTGACGGATCTTGGTGCAGCCATTCAAGGAGGTCTTGGACTTGCGGCGTCGGGAAACATTCATCCCGGCCGTGTTTCATTATTCGAGCCAGTACACGGCAGCGCTCCGCCGTTAGCGGGTAGAGGAATCGCTAATCCGGTAGGCGCTATTCTGACTTCCGCGATGATGTTAGAATACCTCGGCTTCCAAAAAGAGAGTGACGCGATTGAAGTAGCTGTTCGTACGGCCGTTTCCGCAAACGAGACGACCAGTGATCTCGGTGGTGATCTTTCAACTGAACAAGCAGGGAGTGCAGTAATTGCACACCTCGGAAAACAGTGAGGTGTTATGAAGTCAGGTAACCGGCGATACGCACAAAAAATCATCGCAGTAGTTGTGATACTGACGATGCTTTACGGCGCGGGAGTGGCGCCGATTGCAATGTTGTTCGTTTCCGGAGTCGTTTTGGTCGTATTTCTGGTGACCAGACGAGCGCAGAATCGCGAGGTAGAGCGACTGTTCGATTTTTTTGTTACCGCTGAGTCAATTCTTCGCGACGAGGAGCGACGGTGGTATGGCTTCGAAGTTGGTGAAGTCATCGAGCAAGGCGAATTAGTTCTCGAAGGACTCCCTGATCCGCCACCGATTCACTTGTTCACCCTCGGCGCGCTCCATCACTCAATTGGGAACCATTCTTCCACCGTCCAGTATCTTTCACACATCGTTGAAGACGAACACTTCAACGAACGTAATCGCGATACTGGATCGCCTCAGTTGAGACGATACGTAACTCTGCTCAGAAAGATTGAAATGGATCCTGCGCTGGCGCCAGAGACGCTGGGAGCCATCAGATCTCTCGAACGCATGCGTCGCCGCCAGGCATTCACGCTGCTGACCGAGAGTCGCAAGGCATTGAAGCTCAACGCTACAAGTGATCAACCAAAAACGCTTGAGCCAAAGCCTGCAACCGGTCTTTCAATACGTCCACCCATTGCCGATCTCTTGAAAGATATTTATCAGGACGATCAATCCCCTTCTAACTAGTTCGATCTCAGATCATTTGTTTGAAACACTAACAGCCGAAATCATTGCCATTGGATCGGAATTGTTAGCGCCCGATCGAACTGATACCAACAGCCTTTGGCTCACCGAACAACTCAACCGCCTTGGTATTGAGGTCAAACTCAAAACGATTGTCGGCGATGACGATGCACGCCTCGAAGAAGCAATCAAAGACGCAACCCGACGCTCGAAAGTCGTAATCACAACCGGCGGACTCGGGCCTACCGAAGACGACATCACCCGAAAGATAACCGCGCGTGCGCTCGGCAAGCGTCTCTTACTTGATGAAAACGTCCTCGCTGAAATCAGGCAACGATTTCAGAGTTTTGGTGTGGCTATGCCGGAGCGAAACTCAAGACAAGCGATGGTGATCGAAGATGCTGAGGTATTGCCAAACCCAAACGGTACCGCACCCGGCATGTTCCTCGAGCACAATGGCACGGCGATCGTTTTATTGCCTGGACCGCCAAGAGAAATGCAGCCGATGTTTAGCAATCACGTTGTCCCAAAGCTTGAGCAACGATCTGGTAGTTTGCGAGTTGTTCGTCGGATGTTGCGCGTGGCCGGCATGGGTGAATCAGCGGTTGATGAGAAGATCGCGCCGGTGTACACAAAGTATGAAAATCCCCAGACAACGATTCTGTTCAATCAAAGTGAAATCGAAATACACCTGACCGCGCGTGGTCGAACTGAAGACGAAGCAAATCAGTTGTTGGACCGCGTGGTCCTGGAAGTTGAGGAACAACTTGGCAATGCAATCTTCGCGTTCCGCGGCGAGAAGATGGAAGAGGTTATCGGACTAAAGCTAGCAGTGGGTGGTTATACGCTGTCAGTTGCGGAAAGTTGTACAGGTGGTTTGCTGGCTCAACGTTTGACTGAAATTCCAGGTTCGTCAAAGTATTTCATTGAAGGTGTTGTTACTTATGCCAACGATTCGAAAACACGCCTGCTCGGCGTTGAACCGATCTTATTGTTGGAACATGGCGCAGTAAGTGCGCCGGTTGCAGAAGCAATGGCCGAAGGAATGCGTAACCGCGCAGGAACTGACTTCGCATTATCAATCACTGGAATTGCGGGACCAGACGGCGGCACTGAAGATAAACCTGTCGGAACAGTCTTCATCGCCATCTCTTCAGAGGCGGGGACTGAGTATCGACGACTGAAACTGCCGGGTGATCGAAATCTAATTCGGTGGCGTGCGACGCAGGCTGCGCTGGATCTATTGAGAAGAAGATTAATTTGAGAATTGATCCGCAGATTATCCAGATTTCTTTTAATCATTTGCTGGCTACCTAATCTGCGTAGCCAAGCCAACAACTCCTTGCTTTTTGAGCAAGATTTTTCGTCCCGAAGGGACCGAAGTTAATAGCCGTGGGCGAAGTGGCTTTGCGCAAGCCCACGGGCATTATGACGCAACCGTCGAAGACCCTGAAGGGGGTCGGACAATCAGCCCAGTGCGACCCTGTCAGGGTCGGATCTTTTGGCCGATTTGTTCCGTGAGCTTCGCGCAAAGCGGCTCGCCCACGGCTATTAACTTCCATCCCTTCAGGATGGTTTTGCTTACGGCCTAAGCTGCGCTGCGGAATGTGTGTAGTCTGCGGATGATCATTTCTGCTTCTTTAACTTGTCACCAATTGCCTTGATATAGGCCTCAACACCTTCAGCGTATTTACCCTGCCGGTAAAGGTCCTCCGCCGGTTCGGCAAGATTAAGACAAACTTCGTCAGGCAGGTCTTTCTCAAGTGCCCGGCTAACTTGTAAACGCCACTCCCGATCCTTGATCGAGAGAACAAGCACGAGTCCTCTTCTACTGTCTCCGCCTGGCGCCCACTGGCGCGCGAGAGCTAACGAGTAGTCAAATAATTGTTGGCCGTTCGTCGAATCGATCGTAACCACGACGAACTCAACGTCAGAGTCAGTCTTCAGTTGACTCAACGCTGAATCAAGATTCTTTTTCTGCGAAGGATTGAATGCATTGGCAAAGTCATTAACCAGTCCCACCCGTTGAGGAAACGATTGGGTGCTTCCGGTCGCACTCGGGCTGGGACTAGCTTGTGCGTTTTGCGATGCTGGGGGTGGACGCTGACACGACGTTGCAAGTAGTACAAGAAATAGAACCAGCCTTGGAGTGCGACGGCCTGCCGTCGCTTTGCTATATCTGATTGAATAAAATCGAGTACTCTTCGTGATCATCTTTTCGTTGTAACAAAGCGGCGGCAGGCCGCCGCACTCCAAAGCTCTTGTTGTTGAACGAAACCAATTACTATATTCGCGACAATCACCAGGAGCTAACTCCAATTGCGAATGGTCATCCCTATCATCGTGAGTTATCTCTTAGGCTCGATACCGGTCGGTTACTTGATTGTAAACGCCAAAACCGGAGCTGACATTCGCAAAACTGGTTCCGGCGGAACCGGTGCAACGAATGTATCACGACGCGCGGGAAAAGGTGCCGGCATTCTGACTTTAGCGCTCGATGCCTTAAAAGGTTCTGCTGCGGTAATCATCGCGACAGTTGTGGTGGGTGATACCAATCATGCCACGTGGTGGATCGGAATTGCCGGAATCGTGGCGATGCTTGGACACATCTTCCCAGTTTGGCTTGGATTTCGCGGAGGTAAAGGCGTTGCAACCGGCGTGGGCGTTTTTCTGGTTCTCACTCCGATAGCAGTGCTTATTTCCGGCTTATTGTTTGTGACCGTCCTTGTCTTTACGCGTTATGTTTCGCTTGGATCGATGCTCGGTGCTCTTAGCGTGCCAGCAGTTGCCTGGCTCATGAATTACGCCACACCGCTGGTCTTCACCACACTGATCGGCGCCGCATTGATCATCTATGCGCATCGACAGAATATCCAACGTTTAATCACAGGCACAGAGAACAAATTCCGGTGACATCGACACGTCGAATTGCGGTGGTTGGTGCGGGAAGCTGGGGAACTGCCCTGGCCGTTATCTGTGCACGTGCTGGTCACGACGTTAGGTTGTGGTCACGCGATCGCGAAATTGTAGAGTCGATCAATACGTCGCAGTTCAATCCAAAGCACCTGTCGACAACTACTATTCCCGATGGAGTGATTGCTTCGAATGAACTTCCAGACGTACTGGATGGGTCGATTCTGATTTTGTTGGCAGTTCCTTCCCACGCAGCGAGAGAAGTTTTGACTTCGATGAAGCCCCACATCTCAAGCCGTTCAATTGTCGCTAGTGTCGCCAAAGGAATGGAGATTGAAACTCGTCTAAGAATCTCCGAACTCGCATACCAACTATTCGGCGGCGACTTCAACAACCGATTTGTTTGTCTTTCAGGACCATCGTTCGCCAAGGAAGTTGTGCAAGATCAGCCAACGGCGATCGTGGCGGCAAGCAACGATCAAAACGCCGCACATGAGGTCCAAACGGCACTGAGTTTCAGGAATCTGCGTATCTATACCAACTCAGACGTTGTTGGCACCGAACTCTGCGGTTCAATCAAGAACGTCATGGCCATTGGTGCCGGTATGACGACAGGCCTGGGACTTGGCTCTAACAGTGTTGCCGCACTGATTACACGTGGTCTGGCTGAGATGACCCGTCTGGTGCTGAAGTGTGGGGGACAGCTGGAAACGATGGTAGGTCTGGCAGGTTTGGGAGATCTGGTGTTGACGTGCACAGGCGGTCTCTCACGGAACCGATACGTCGGCGAAGAACTGGGAAAAGGCAGAACGCTCGCAGAGATAACTGGGACCATGAATGAGGTCGCCGAGGGAATCAAGACCAGTTGTGCAGTAAAACGATTGGCCGATGAAGTGGGTGTAGAGATGCCGATCACGAATCAAGTTGTTGCTGTGCTTTACGAAGGCAAGCCGGTGCAGGCTGCAGTGACGGAATTGATGAGCCGTCCGCTTCGAGCTGAATGATAATTATTTCAGATTTAAGATTTCAGATTTAAGATTGGCTGGTCAGGCAGTGGTCAGTAGTCAGTAGAATAGGACCTATAGGACCTATAAGACTTATATGACCTATTCTTTGTGAACCACTGATCACGCATCAATCCGAAATCTTAAATCTAAAATCTTAAATTCTAAATCCCCAGAGGAGCCCATCCGCATGTCCAAATCGATTCTGCGTCGCACACCGGTCTTTCTGTGTCTCACGTTCGCGTTGGTTGCTGTCACTCAGCTCAATAACGCGCTTGGTCAACAGACTCAACCGTCTCCTGATCCACTCAAGCCTTTGCAGTGGCGAAGTATTGGTCCTTATCGAGGTGGTCGAGCGGACGCTGTGACGGGGGTTGCTTCACAACCGATGGTCTTCTACTACGGCGCTACTGGTGGCGGAGTTTGGAAAACAACCGACGGGGGAATCAATTGGGAAGTGGTGTCAGATGGATCAGTTTTCGGCACTGGATCAGTCGGTGCGATCGCACTCTCTGATTCGGATCCAAACACGATTTATGTCGGCATGGGCGAGCCGGCAATTCGCGGCAACACCTCACATGGCGATGGAGTTTACAAATCAACCGATGCTGGTAAGACCTGGAAACGCGTCGCACTGGAGGACTCACGACAAATCTCTCGCATTCGTGTTCATCCAAAAAACCCGGACCTCGTTTACGTTGCCGCACAAGGTCACGTGTGGGAGCCAAATGAAACCCGCGGCGTCTATCGTTCAAAAGATGGCGGAAAAACCTGGGAACGAGTTCTCTATAAAGGAAACAAAGCCGGCGCCTGTGATTTGGCCATGGATCCAACCAACCCCAGCGTTCTTTATGCGGGACTCTGGGAGGTGTATCGAAAACCCTGGACACTGGAAAGCGGTGGGCCAACAAGTGGCATCTTCAAATCAACCGATGGCGGTGATACATGGACTGATATCACTCGTAATCCGGGTCTGCCGAAAGGAACAATTGGCATTAGTGGCATCACCGTCTCGCCGGCAAACTCGGATCGCATTTGGGCAATCGTTGAAGCAGAAGATGGTGGCGTGTTCCGATCAGAAAACGGCGGACGAACGTGGGCGAAAGTAAACGAGGAGCGGCGACTTCGTCAGCGGGCGTGGTATTACTCTCGAATTTACGCTGATCCCAAGAGTGCCGATACAGTCTACGTTCTGAATACAGGCTTTTATCGCTCAAACGACGGTGGTCGCACTTTCACTCCGATCGGCGTTCCACACGGCGACAACCATGATCTCTGGATTGCGCCCGATGATCCTAACCGAATGATCAATAGTAACGACGGAGGATCAAATGTTTCGTTCAACGGTGGTCGGAGCTGGACGGAACAAGATCAACCAACAGCTCAGTTCTATCGTGTAACACTGGATAATGATTTTCCGTACCACGTCTATGGCGCGCAACAGGATAACTCGACCGTAAAAATTGCGAGTCGCACCAACGAGGGTGGGATAACAACGAGCGATTGGTACGACGTGGGGGGCGGTGAATCTGGTTGGATTGCTCCGTCACCAAAAGACACCGAAATTATTTTTGCCGGATCATATGGCGGACTAACTACTCGTTATGATCATCGCACGGGTCAACTACGCGATATCAATCCATATCCAAACAATCCAATGGGCGCGGGCGCAGATGTTCTGAAGTACCGCTTTCAATGGAACTTTCCAATTGTGTTCTCGCCGCATGATCCAAACACGTTGTATCTCGGATCTAATGTGCTTTTCAAAACAACCAACGAAGGACAGAGTTGGGAGATCATCAGTCCTGATCTGACTCGAAACGACAAATCCAAACAGGGACCGTCAGGCGGACCAATAACCAAAGACAATACGAGCATTGAGTATTACGACACGATTTTCACCGTCATGGAATCGCCTGCGCAGGCCGGAACAATTTGGGTTGGGACGGACGATGGTCTGGTTCAACTCTCGCGAGATGGCGGAAAGAACTGGTCAAACGTCACTCCGCCGGCCAGCATGATGCCTGAATGGATCCAGATCAACTCGATTGAAGCATCACCGAATGATCCGGCGACTGCATATGTTGCTGCGACCATGTACAAGTTTGACGACAACCGTCCTTACCTTTACCGGACAAACGACTACGGCAAGACCTGGAAAAAGATCGTGAATGGAATTCCCGAAACAACGTTCACGCGAGTTATTCGCGAAGACCCAAATAAGCGGGGGCTGCTGTATGCGGGAACGGAAACCGGCATTTATCTTTCATTCAATAATGGCGAACGCTGGCAACCAATGCAGTTCAATCTTCCAGTTGTGCCGATCACAGATCTGGCAATTCACAAACGCGAAAAGGAATTAGTTGCGGCAACGCAAGGCAGGTCCTTTTGGATCTTCGATGATCTGCCGTTGATTCATCAAATGATGGACGCCGGTGGCTTTGGTGCCGCAACTGAGACACAGCTCTTTAAACCGAAGGAGAGTTATCGAATGCCCGGAGGAGGCAACTTCCCGTTAGGTCCTACGGCGACGGTTGGCAGGAATCCGGCGAGCGGAGTAATCGTCTACTATTCGCTGAAGACCAAACCAACTTCGGATGTGCAACTTGAGTTTTTCGACTCGACAGGCAAATCGATTCGAAAGTTCACGGGAAAGATTCAACGGACCGCAGGTACACCTAATCAAGGTCAGCCAGCTCCCCAACCTGATGAAGGAGGTTTCGGCGCCGGTGGCGCGGCCCCAACTGTTACGACCGACGTGGGAATAAATAGATTCATTTGGGACACTCGCTATTCCGATGCCGTCAGGTTTCCTGGAATGATTCTGTGGGCAGGTGAGACGCGTGGGCCAAAAGTTGCGCCTGGAACTTATCAAGTAAAGCTAACTGTGGACGGCAAAACCCTCAGCCAGAATCTTGAGGTAAAGCCGGATCCGCGTGTGACTACAACCGCCACTGACTATGCCAGGCAGGTGGAGCTCGCGTTGAAGATTCGCGACAAACTGACCGAAACCAACAACGCAATTATTCAGATTAGAGACGTGCGAAAACAGGTTGAAGATTTGTTGAAGCGCGTTACTGGTCAGCCGAGTTTCAAAGTAATAAATGACGCGGGCACTGCGCTTAATAAGAAGTTAACCACAGTTGAAGAGGCACTGTACCAAACCAAAAACCAAAGCAGTCAGGATCCATTGAACTTTCCGATTCGATTGAATAACAAACTTGCGGCGCTGGGTGGCGTCGTCGGAGGACCCGAATCTGCACCGACAGCACAGTCGTTCGCAGTCTATGATGAGCTCGCCGGGCAAATTGATGCGGAGCTGCAGAAGCTTTCGCAAATCATGAAAACTGACGTATCGGCTTTCAACCAATTGGTTAAAGATCAAAACATACCAGCGGTTGTCGTGAAGACATCCAGCGAGAATCCATAAGGTCGGCCAAGACGAACAGAGATTTCACAGATTAAGAACAGACGAAAGAGTCACTTTTAGTGTTAGATCGGCTTTGCACAAAAAGTCCAGTTGCGCTGATTCTATTTCATTCACACCGTGGCTTTAGCCCGGTGACGTGCGCGCCACGCGAATCACAGAAACCGTTTAAACGGTTTCTCTTAAACTCACTGCGCTCTCGTCACGGGGCTAAAGCCGCGGTGAGAATGAGAGTTAGGAATCGTTGGAGCAGGTACTTTTTGTGCTAAGCCGTGTTAGATCAGTGTAGCAAACCAATAACTGCTTGTTTTTAGGCAAGATTTTCTGGTCCCGAAGGGACCGAAGTTAATAGCCGTGGGCGAGCGCTTTGCGGGAAGCCCACGGAAGTTAAGCAGCAAGGATTGTAGACCCTGAAAGGGGTCAAACAATCGGCCCGATTCGACCCTTTCAGGGTCGGCCGATGTAACCGATTAATACCCGTGGGCTTCGCGCAAAGCCGCTTACCCACGGCTATTAACTCTCATCCTTTCAGGACGATTTGGTTGCAGCCTAAGTCGCGCTGTGTAATCCGTGGCTAATACTATGAAACCCGAAATACAAATCATCAAAGTTCCAACTCAGCCGTTCGCAGGTCAACGTCCCGGCACCTCAGGTCTGCGCAAGAAGACTCGCGTCTTCATGCAACCAAACTATCTCGAAAACTGCGTGCAATCCGTCTTTAATGTTATTCGCGAGACTGCTGGGGACTTCCGTCAACACACGTTAGTGGTGGGTGGAGACGGTCGCTACTACAATCGCGAGGCAATATTCCAGATCATCAAGATGGCCGTCGCCAACGGTTTTGGAAAGCTGCTTGTTGCTCGTGGAGGATTGATGTCGACGCCTGCAGTTTCAGCGGTCATCCGCCGCCGCCGGGCTTTGGGAGGTCTGATTCTGTCAGCAAGTCACAACGCGGGCGGAATCGATGAAGACTTTGGTGTCAAATACAACATTCACAATGGTGGGCCAGCACCCGAGTCAGTCACAGAAGCAATCTATCAACAGACTCAGAAGATTTCAGAGTACTTAACCATCTCCGATGTAAACATCGACATCGATCGTGAAGGGTCAACGCGAATCGGTAATACTGAAGTAGATGTAATCAACTCGCTAAAGGACTATTGCGAGTTGATGGAAGAGTTATTCGACTTTGAATCCATCCGGCGGCTGTTTGCGAGTGGCTTCCGGATGACGTTCGACGCAATGCATGCCATCACTGGTCCGTATGCACATCATTTGTTGGAAGAGCGACTGGGCGCCGCCGAAGGAACGGTTATTAACGGTACTCCTCTGCCAGACTTTGGTGGTCATCACCCCGATCCAAATCTCGTTTACGCCGCCGATCTTGTTGCTCGACTGGCTGACGACAGTGCACCTGACTTTGGCGCCGCTTGCGACGGCGATGGAGATCGCAACTTGATCCTTGGACGAAGATTTTTTGTCTCGCCGGGTGATTCACTTGCCTTGATCGCGGAACATGCGAAAGACGCAATCCCTGGATATCGGAATGGACTGTCTGGAGTCGCGCGGTCAATGCCAACTTCTACTGCCGTGGATCGTGTAGCGCAGGAGTTGGGTATCAAGTTCTACGAAACACCTACCGGTTGGAAGTTCTTCGGAAGCCTGCTGGATGCAGGTTTATGCACGATCTGTGGTGAGGAGAGTTTCGGAACAGGGTCAAATCATGTTCGTGAGAAGGATGGCGTTTGGGCGGTGCTCGCGTGGTTATCGATCCTTGCGCACAAGCGCAAATCAGTCGAGGAGGTGGTGCGGGAACATTGGCGGCGCTTTGGTCGCAGTTACTATCAACGGCACGATTTCGAGGGGATCGATACGGATGCGGCTGGAAGGATGATTGAAGCTTTGCGCGAAAAGATCCCAAGTTTAGGTGGAAGCATCTTTGGAGGCAGTCAGATCAAAACTGCGGACGAGTTCAGCTACACTGATCCAGTGGATGGAAGTACAGCGACCAAACAAGGAATTCGTCTATTATTGTCTGACGGTTCCCGTGTTGTTGTTCGCCTTTCCGGTACCGGAACTTCCGGCGCAACCATGAGACTCTACGTTGAACGTTACATCAACGATGCCGGTGTCAGCGATGTAAATCAAGTGCTTGCACCGCTGCTCACGGAGGCAAAGGAGTTGTTAAGGTTGCAAGAGTTCACCGACCGAGATAAACCAAATGTGATTACGTAGAGTCGCACTCATCATCGAGAACAAGTAAGGAAGGGTGGTTTACCCCCGCTGTAAATCCCAATAACTTAGTCGGGATGAAAGCGGGGGTAAACCACCCTTCCTTACTCGTACTTCATGACGGGGCTCAAAAATCATAGGCAAACCCAACCTGCCCGCCAACCCTCGGGCTCGCTGCAAACTTTCCTGCCAGAAGACCAAACGACAGCGTCAACTTCTTGGTCAGAGCATAATCCCCGCCCAACTGTGAGGTCAGTTGTCCTTTATCTAAAGCAAAGCTATTAGTCACTGCTCCGAACACTTCCACTCCGAGTTGCAAGCGAGGAGTGATGTCTCTAACGATTGAACCATTGCCCGTATAAATCTGGCCACGCTGAGTTTCAATACCAATCAGGCCAGTAGAGTTGTTGCCGCTGAATAACACACCCCCGTTCAACCGACCTTTGGTCTTCTTTGTCAGCGATTTCTGAATGACCCCGTATAGCCAGTAATCAACAAGTCCTGATCCAAGTTGCTTCCGCGTATTACCAGTCGGCGCTTCGACGTAAAATACTATAGCGAGAGCCGGCCTCTTTGAACCTTCACGTTCAGAAAGAAAGTTGTACTTCAATCCAAACTGGGTATCGCCGACCCCTGCGACATCGCGAGGTGAAACCAGACGTGAGTTAATCAGAACCAGCCAGGGGGCATTTATATCTAATTCCAGTTTATCGGTAATTCCGTAATTCAAGGTGAATACAAGAGTGTTCTGGCGCTTTGCGGGATACGCAGATTTCTGTAGTGCGTCGTGTTCGTTGTAAACCTCGAGGTGGAACTTGCCCTTGGGCGTAGTGTCAGAGTCGTCCGTGTAAAATGGGAGCTGGGCGAAACAATCAGAGTTGAATGCGAGTAGGAGCAGGATCGAGCAAAAAATAATTTGTGTCCGATATACTTTAGCTTGTCGTGACATGCCGGGGAATACGTTCGATTTCAATAGTAGATTAGTGTTGGTTACGTCACGACAAATTAAAGGAAGCTCTGATTAGGTACGATAGGCTGTTAGCCTGTCGGCGATCTTGGCCATAATCGTGAGGCAAACCACGACAGGCTAACAGCCTATCGTACTAAATCAGAGCTTCCTAAAGCATATCGGACATTAGCGACCCCAGCTAGCGATCATTCCAATAGCTGCGAGAAAGAGAATTGCAGTTGCGCTCCAACCGATGAAGTTCGTGAATCTGTTGTTAACTCTCTTGCCCATCACCCGCTTGTTATTTGAAACGAGCATGATGACCAGCAGCAGCGGCGGTGCTATTACTCCGTTGATGACTGCAGTCCAGAACAGAGCTTGAATAGGATTCACGCCAATGAAATTAATCAGCACTCCAACAAGCGTAGCCACTGCAATTACCCCGTAGAATTCCTTCGCTTTTCGTGGCTTCTCATTTAGACCAGATTTGAATCCGAGGGTCTCAGCGACGGCGTAAGCAGCTGAACTGGTCAAAACGGGAACCGCCAAAAAGCCGGAACCGATAATACCAAGTGCAAATAGCACCGCTGCCGAGCTGCCTGCAACGGGCCTCAACGCTTCGGCCGCTGCACTCGCCGACTGTATCGTCGTCTTTCCCGTGGCGTGCAATGTCGAGGCCGCTGCCAGAATAACAAAATAAAAAACAAGGTTGCAGAAGATCATTCCCGCGAGGGTGTCCCACTTTACATTCTTCAACTCTTCATTCGTCGCTCCTTTTCGGTCGTGTACTCGCTTTCGGCCCATATCGATTTCTTCTTCCACTTCCTCACTAGCTTGCCAGAAGAAGAGGTATGGTGAAATTGTCGTACCCAGAATTGCAACCAGAGTAGTCAGATATTGATTGTCGTAGCGCAGCGTTGGAATGAATGTAGCTCTTAGTACAACGTCCCAGTGTCTGGTGGCCATCAGGGCGGCCCCAATGTAAGCAAACAACGTCAGAGTCAACCACTTGAACGTTCGACAAATCAGTCGGTACGAACCCCAAACTTGGACGACGAGGATGATGAGGGCAATTGGAAACACCAGTGCGAGGATCGGCAGCGGTACAAACATATTGATTGCGGCAGCGATTGCGGCAATGTCAGTACCTGCGTTTATGGTATTGGCGATGATTAGACCAATCACCGCGGGATATAGCCACGCGCGGGAATAATGATGCTTAAGGACGCCCGCAAGACCTCGCCCGCTGACCATACCAATCTTGCCGCAGATGTACTGGACCACAACCATCAACGGCAGCGTCAACACTGCTGTCCAGAGTGTCGCAAAACCAAGCGACGCGCCGGCCATTGAGTACGTGCCAATTCCTGAGGGATCATCGTCAGATGCCCCAGTGATCAGACCAGGACCGAGAATTCGAAAAGCACGCTTGATGGGATTTGCTTCATCTGCCTGGGCATGAGGTTTCATGGTCAAAAGGATCTCAGATTTCAGATCTCAGATTTCAGGTCTCAGATCTCAGATCTCAGATCTCAGATCTCAGATCTCAGATCTCAGATCTCAGATCTCAAATATGATACGAGGATTGAATCTGAGATCTGAGATCTGAGATTTGAGATCTGAAATTATCTGAAATCTGAGATCCCCTTCACTTCCCTTTCTGCGCTTTTAGGTGCAACGACATGACCACATCATCACGAATCAGATTGTCTGCGGCACCGGCATAGTTGATCCCGAAGTCTTTCCGGTTTATTGAAAACGTACTCTGAACACTAATCGCCTCTGGCGTGACGTTGATTGTTGCTGGAAAACTTATTGATTTCGCAATACCGTGTAATTGGAAATTTCCTGTGATCGTGTGCGAGGCCCCCTTATCACCACCTGGCTTGATCTCTGTGGAGGTAAATGTCGCTTGCGGGAACTTGGCAACATCGAAGAAGTCAGGGGTCTTGAGATGCTGAGTTAACTGGTCTGTATCAGTTTTTACAGAGGCCATGGATATCGTCACGTTGACTCGACTCCGTTCCGGTTGACCAGCGTAATCAATTCCGCCCGAGAAATCCTGGAATTCGCCGTGATGACTACCAGTTACTTTCGACGCGATGAACTCAATCTTTGAATTCTGCGGATTAATCGCGTACTTCTCTCCTGATACCGCAGACGCTGCACTTGCTGAGGATGTCTGGCCAGTAACCGCTTTTGTTTTGTCGGCGGCTGGATTTGAGCAAGCTACGAGCATCAAACCGACTAACATCAACGCCAAAGTTCTCAAACGCATTATCCAAATTCCTCCCGTTTCCATAATCAAACTCACGTAATCGAGGCCTCTTTGCTCGGTCCGGTTCGTGATGTTGCTGTTTCATTGCCGATCTTGGATGCAGTCAAGAGGCCTTTGCACAAAAAGTCAGATACCACCTGCTTTAGCAGCGTGGAGTTTCAAATTTGCGCTATGGTGCGCCCGGAACCTTATGAGGTGATACCACCTGCTTCAGCAGCGTGGAGTTTCAACTTCTCGCTAAAACCGCGGTAAGAAGCTGCTCAGTAGCGGAAAATTGAAAATCCACGCTGCTGAAGCAGGTGGTATCTAACCGTCACTCCAAAGCCGCCACCTAGCGCGAAGCTGAGACTCCACGCTGCTAAAGCAGGTGGTATCTGACTTTTTGTGCAAAGCCAGTCAAGAGCTTAGCCGTGAAAGGACGAATGCACAAAAGTTTTTTGTACTCCGTCAAATAATCCCTTCAGGCTACAATCCCACTGATGATTTTTGACGTCGCAGTTATTGGAGCCGGAGTATTCGGTGCGTGGACCGCGTACCACCTAAGACGTGCGGGGGCTGCTGTAATTCTAATCGATGCTTACGGGCCAGGAAACAGTCGGGCCAGCTCCGGTGGAGAATCTCGGATTATTCGAATGGGCTACGGTTCGGACGAGATTTACACTCGCTCGGCCGTGCATTCGTTTGTGCTCTGGCGCGAATTCTTCGAACGGTTTAAGCCCTCGCCGCCTTTGTTCCACAAAACCGGTGTACTTTGGGTCGCACGAGCTAAAGATCCTTATTGCGAAGCCACACTTAAAACTCTCACCGACGCCGGGGTATCCATCGAGCAATTGAATGCTGAAGAATTAAAGAATCGATACGCTCAGTTTCACTTCGATGATCACGCCTGGGGCATTCTCGAGCGCGACAGTGGCGCGGTTATGGCTCGTCGCGCGGTACAGGCTCTCGCACAACAAACGTCCCTGGATGGAACTACGATTGTCAACGATGCTGTTGCGCCTCTTAACTCCAAAGGGCACCAAAACTCGATCACCACGAGTAAAGGCGACCGAATTTTCGCCGGCAAGTTTGTCTTCGCATGTGGACCATGGTTACCAAAACTGTTTCCCACTACTCTTGACGGCTTTATCCACGTAACCCGTCAAGAGGTCTTTTTCTTTGGAACGCCTGGAGGTGATTCGCGCTTCTCGTCTGAACACATGCCAGTCTGGATTGACTTTAACGACCTTGTTTACGCACTCCCGAGCCTCGAGAATCGAGGGTTCAAGCTCGCGATTGACGAACACGGTCCGGAATTCGATCCCGATACTGATGACAGGGTTGTGACGGGACCGAACTTACTGGCAGTGCGCGAATATCTCAAGCGACGGGTTCCAGCATTGTCTGATGCGCCCGTTACTGAGACACGCATCTGTCAGTATGAAAACACTTCGAATGGAGACTTCCTGATAGACCGTCATCCAGATTCTGACAATGTGTGGTTGGTAGGCGGCGGATCCGGTCATGGATTCAAGCACGGACCGGCAGTTGCCGAGTACGTTACGAAGATGCTTACCGGTGATGGTAAGGTTGAACCACGATTTGAGCTGGCAAGCAAAGGGCGGGACCACCAGAGGCAAGTCTATTGAGCGGTATTCGGGCAAGCTTTGATAAAGTTCAGGATCAAGATATTCTCCTCCTCTATTGACATACCGAGGATTACACACAGCAGCAATCATGCAAACGCACGATGAAATCGAGGAGTTTGCCGGACAACGGATCCTGGCCATGGATCCTCGTTCTGAGAAGCCCTCGCGTGTGTGTCCTGCCTGCTCAGCCAGTAAAGCACGAAAAGTCGGCACCAAGAATGAACTTGAGATCGTCTCTTGTATGCAGTGTCGGTCTCTCTATTGCCCTTACTCGCCCTGGTACAACAGCGAAATGTATTACGGCGACTATTACACGCATCACGGAATTGATGAACCACCGCTGGTTGCAAGACGTCTAACTGAGATCACAGGAGATTTTTCACGCTATCGTCAAACAAATCGGCTGCTCGATGTTGGGTGTGGCGCAGGCTCATTGCTCCAGGCCGCGCGCGACAATGGCTGGGACGCTCAGGGAATAGACGTTTCCGCTTCGTCAGTCTCTCACTCTCGGAATCTGGGATTCGAAGTCTTTCACGGCGAACTTAAAGAGGCTCAGCTGGCAAAAGAACAATTTGATGTCATTACTGCGGTAGAAATTCTCGAACATCTCTTTGATCCGGCGACGGTGGTAAATGAAATACATCGCTTACTGCGACCTGGAGGTTTGTTCTGGTTGACGACTCCGAATTGTCGTAGTCTTGCCGCACGCTTGATGGGATTAGGATGGAGAGTGGTTTCACCTCCCGAGCACCTTCAATTATTCTCGGTTGAAGGTTTGCGAACGTTGTTGTTGCGAGCGGGCTTTACCGAAGTGCAGTTAAAGACCAGTGGTGGCAACCCTATCGAATTGTGCCGGGCCCTGAAAAAACGGGAAAAGGACATTCAAACGCCACAGGAAAACTTCGACTCAGTAGCACGGAATTACCGGCTGAATGAAGCGATGACTAAGAGTAATACGCGTCGGGCGCTGAAGAACGCAGTGAATGGGCTGTTGAATCTTAGCCGGCTTGGTGATTCCCTGAAGGCTTTCGCAATACGCTAAAGTGTCGGACAAACTAAAGGAAGCTCTGATTAAGTACGACAGGCTGTTAGCCTGTCGGCGATCTTGGGCCACAATCGTGAGGTAAACCACGACAGGCTAACAGTCTGTCATACTTAATCAGAGCTTCCTTTAGTTTGTTGTGACATACACTCGCGATTGATCAAGGATTGATGCCGTGCGAGTGCCACGCCCAGAACAACTTGAAACGTATCGGACATGCCCCATCCCGAACTCTCAATAGTCATTGTAAACTGGAATACTAAGGATCTTTTACGACGTTGCGTGGAGTCAATCGCTGCGTCAAACATCCCAACGCAGTTTGAAGTAGTTATCATCGACAACGCCTCTCATGATGAGAGTCTTGCTTTGATTCGCGAGAGTTCTTGTGCTCAATCCTTACTGGCCAAACAACAACTACGAATAGTTCAAAACTCAGAAAACCTCGGATTCGGGCGCGCGAATAATCAAGCGTTTGCGCTTACCAAATCGCCATTTGTGTTTCTGCTGAATCCTGACGCGCAGGTTGAACCGGACGCCATCGAAAAGTTGCTCCAGACAATTCGAAGCAACGGCGGCATAGGGGCGTGTGGCCCAAGAATTCTGAATGCCGATGGTTCAACCCAAACAAGTGTTTACTTCAGTCCACCAAGTCCATGGCATACCTTTCTTTGGCAGTTGAAGCTTTATCTCATGCTTCCAGGCAAACTGCGCGGAGAACTTCTGTTAGGCACACACTGGACTCATAATCGCCGCCGTGATGTGCCGATGATGATTGGTGCCGCACTTCTCGTACGTCGTGAGGTAATCGATAAGATCGGTGGATTTGATGAACAGTTCGAAATGTACAGTGAAGATCATGAGTGGTGCTGGAGAATGCGTAAATCTGGCTGGCGAGTTGTATTCGACCCCTCAGCGACAGTAACTCATCACGGAGGCGTGAGCGCCACAAAACGTTGGTCTAATGAAGAGAAGCTGCGCATGCGACTTGATTCGGGCTTCAAATTTGAACAACTCGCACTGCCGCGTCTAAAGCTAATAGCAAATCAGATAGCGAACTACGTAGTCGTTTCAACACAGATTGCCGGACGCCAAATCACGGGCGGCGAAATTGGCGATTTGCGTCTGATCAAAAAGATCCACACTGAACACCTGAAACGGGCACTTAAACGTGAACACCGCGATGAGCCGTCGTCCGATTCGGCGCACCGCGGCGTGTCTGCTTGAAATCCGCCTACGGTTTGGTCGAGTGATAATCCTCCAGCAGTTTCTGAGCGCGAATGCTGGGACTGATCAAGGCGAGCTTCTGTGACCAATCGTAACCGCTGAAAACACCGACCACTTCAGCTTTCGAATTGTAAACGGGACTTCCTGAGAACCCGTCACGACTATCGATCTTAACGGACCAGTACTCCTGGTTTCCCAACATGTAGTTGCCATAGAAGCTTCCGTGACTGATGACCTTATCGCCGTGCGGTCTCGCTATAAGTACGAGCTTGTCATCTTTGGTCGGTGAGGTTTGAAACGTCGGAGGCTTGGCATCTTTGGAGTTGCGACACATTTCCAGCAACGCGAGATCGGCTTCCTTGTCGACCTTGATTACCTTAGCACGACAGCCTTCGATATAAACCTTAACGTTCAGCTCATCTTCAGGTCGAAACCCCAGCATGATCTTTTTGGTGTTGCTGAGATTGCCGGAAATCACATGATAGGCCGTCATTACCAGTCCATTGCCCACAAGGAATCCTGTCGCATAGCCGTTCGGTCCCACATCAAACAGCACCGAAATGGCATGTTCGATTGCATTCTGATCTTTCTTTGTGAATTCGAGTTCCAGCGACAGTGTGTAGCGCTCCTGCTGCTTCAGCATCCTCGCGTTGTTTGTATCGGCTACGCAAAGAGGAGTGAGCAGAAGAGTCACGAGGGCCATACTGGTAAGGCAAGCTAGCTTACGTTTCATCGGGGCCTCCGTTCCTTTCAAGTACCCTTAGTTCTAGACGAATCTCTGATTCGTCCGTCGAGAAGAGTCAAACAGCGATAAAAAAGCGTGGGGCGGGCGTAAGAAAACTGGATCTACTGCGCTCGGATTATGAACTGGGAAAAAGGACTGGAGCATTTTAGGGTCATGCCCCTTCCAGCGCAATAGTTTTACGAATGCGAGGCGGATATTCTGCGCGAGGTATCGCAGTGGTATTTCGAAAACGCGGATTTTATTTCGCAGAAGCACCCAGCTGTTTAGGCTCAGTGAGGCGACCGTAGTCCGGGTGAATGTAGACAAGCCGCCCACCGACAATCGTGGCTACAGCGGCTCCTTGCATGGTTCTACCGTGAAACGGTGTGTTTCGACTCTTCGATCGAGACCGATTTACGTCAAACTGCCACTGAAACTGTGAATCCAGAATAGTGATGTCCGCATGAGCGCCGGCTTTGAGCGAGCCACGGTCCGTGAGATTGAAAATACGAGCGGGGTTCGTGGAACACATCTCCACCACTCGTGGCAAATCCAACACACCCCGCTGAACTAAATCAAAAGCAAGGCCCACCGCAGTTTCCAGACCAACTATTCCAAAGGCCGCCTGATCGAATTCAAGAGCCTTCTCGTCGAAGTGGTGAGGCGCATGATCGGTTGCAATAGCATCGATTGTTCCATCCTTCATTCCTTCCAGGATCGCGTCCACATGCTCCTGGCTACGCAAAGGAGGACTCATCTTTGTGTTCGTATCATAATCTGCGACTGCTTCGTCTGTGAGGGTCCAGTGATGTGGAGTTACTTCACAGGTTACTTGCAGTCCTTCATTCTTTGCGGCACGCACAGCGGCAATTGCACCGCGAGTCGATATGTGAGCTATATGAATTTTCGAACCTGTTAACTGCGCCAGGACACAATCGCGAACTGTGTCAACTTCTTCGGCCGCAGCCGGCATTCCGCGCAAACCCAGGATGAGCGACCAGCGTCCTTCGTGCATGACTCCACCGGCGCTCAATGATGCATCCTGACAATGATCGACAACGGTTAAATCAAATCCACGCGCATACTCCAGAGCGCGACGCATCATCCCTGCGGTCGGGACGGCGCGGCCATCATCAGAAACAGCGATGATGCCTGCGTTCTTCATCTCACCCATTTCGGCGAGCTCTTTGCCGGCGCTCCCTTTTGTTAGGGCGCCTATCGGAAAAACGTTCGCAAACCTTGCAAGTTGACCCTGCTCGATCACGAAACGCGTGACGGCTGGATTGTCGTTAATAGGATCGGTATTTGGCATTGCACAGACGCTGGTCCAGCCGCCCGCCACAGCCGCTGCGGTTCCCGATGCGATGGTCTCCTTGTATTCCTGACCGGGTTCGCGCAGATGCGTGTGTAAATCGATAAAACCGGGCGCCACGATCAGCCCTGTGGCGTCGAGGACCTGAACCTCCTCGGGCAGCGATTCAGATCTCTCCAGCAGTCCAACAACACGGCCATCTTCAACCAGCACATTCCTGCCGGCGTTGACCTGCTGCGCCGGATCGATCACATATCCATTTGCGATCAGCAACCTCATGCTTTGCCCGCCTCGCGATGTTTCTGTTTTTTCACTGGTTAATTGTCTTCTGATTCCGTGTGCACGCCCCCGGCTAAGAGATAAAGAACTGCCATCCGCACAGCGACTCCATTGGTAACTTGATCGAGAATCAACGACCGACTGCCGTCGGCGATTTCAGAGGAGATTTCAACTCCGCGATTCATTGGACCTGGATGCATGACAATTACATCAGAGGCGGCACGCTCAAGATGACGTGTGCTTAAACCGTAATGGACTGCGTACTCGCGCATCGAGGGAAAGAACGCAGCGTCCTGGCGTTCACGTTGAATGCGCAGAATCATGACGACGTCCGCACCCTCAATCGCATCCTCCATGGTCTTCTCGACTCTTAACCCCTCGTCTACAAGGGTGGCAAAGTCCTGAGGCACAAGCGTACCTGGACCGCTTACGCTTACAGTCGCGCCTAGTTTCGTTAATAAGTAAAGGTTAGAACGCGCGACACGCGAATGCAGAATGTCGCCGAGTATTGCCACTTTCAAGCCCTGGATTTTTCCCTTGAACTCACGAATGGTTAACGCATCAAGTAAGGCTTGTGTCGGATGTTCGTGAGATCCGTCACCGGCGTTCACGATTGGAGCGTTACACATTTTGGCAAGATGTTGCGGCGCTCCTGCCATTGAATGTCGGATGACGATGCAATCCGGGGACATCGCCTCAAGATTGCGCGCCGTGTCCAACAGCGTTTCGCCTTTCGTCACACTCGAGGTCGAGACACTGACGTTCACCGCGTCAGCCGACAAACGTTTCGCGGCGATCTCGAACGAAGTTCGTGTTCGAGTCGATGGCTCAAAGAAAAGATTGATAACCGTGCGACCACGAAGTGCCGGAACCTTCTTTATCTCTCTCTTCGAAACATCGCGAAAGGTTTCCGCAGTATCGAGGAGATGATTGATCTCACCAGACGAGAGATCGCGGATGCCGAGCAAGTGGCGACGGTTGAAAGTTTGGGTTGACATTGATTGTCGAATTAAGAGGTCCTATAGGTCCAATAAGTCCTATTCACTAAGAAAACTGCGCCACTTCTCAAAAAAAAAGCGGCCAGTTGGCCGCTTCATTCATGCCGTCTCAGACGGCCGTTCTACAATTACCACACCCTCTTCTTCATCAAAATCCTGCAGCATTACCTTTATGATTTCGCTCTTCTTTGTAGGAACAAGTTTGCCAATGTAATCGGCTTGTATAGGAAGTTCTCGATGTTCCTTACCACGATCGATGAGCACTGCAAGCTGCACACGGCGTGGACGCCCGAAGTCGATTAATTGATCGAGTGCGGCTCGAATCGTACGACCCGTGTAGAGAACGTCATCAATTAAAACGATATTGCGGTTCTCGATATCGCCGGGAAGTTCCGTTCTGTTGACCACCGGCTTGGCGCCGACTGTAGAAAGATCGTCGCGGTAAAGTGTGATATCGAGAACACCAACTGGCGGACGAGAGCCCTCGAGATCTGCAATTTTATCAGCCATTCGCTCCGCAAGCGGAACACCACGTCGCCTAATTCCGACGAGAAAAAGATCTCCAGCGCCATGATTCTCTTCAACGATTTCGGAAGATAGACGAGCAAGGGCGCGATTGATTCGCGGCCCGTCCATGATGCGCGCTTTCTCGAGGAAATCCATGTGGCGGGATACTAACAAGAAGGCCGTGGGGTGACAAGTTGCCCTCTGGATCTCAGATCTCAGATCTCAGATCTCAGATCTCAAATACTACTCGGGTTTCAGATTTGAGATCTGAGATCTGAGATATCTGAGATCTGAGATCCAAGCGCCAACCTCACTTGTCACGCTGACGTTTGGGTGTTAGTCTCCCACACGACTTCGGATGGTGTATCGCTCACTAGTGCGCCCGATCCTGTTTCATCTCCCGCCGGAGACAGCTCACCATTTGGCATTAAAGTCTCTTTCACTCATCAAGCCCATCAATTCGATCGTCGCAAACAGTTGCAAACCAACTCGCGCGTTAACTGTCAAACTATTCGGCCTGACCTTCTCGAATCCGGTTGGGCTTGCGGCAGGTTTCGATAAAGACGGCGTGGCACTCACCGAGCTGGCAGCACTTGGCTTCGGACATATCGAAGCGGGAACGGTCACGTATCACGCACAACCCGGTAATCCGAAACCAAGGATGTTTCGTTTACCTAAAGATCAAGCACTCATCAACCGAGCAGGGTTCAACAATCAAGGCGCAGCAGCGCTCGTCGCGCATGTTCGCCGTAATCGTCCAAAATGTGTGCTGGGTATCAGCATCGGTAAGAGCAAAATTACTCCCCTGGAACGAGCGGTGGATGATTATCTCGCCAGCTTCGATTTAGTTTACGAAGTTGCGGACTATGTAGCTGTCAACGTAAGTTCACCAAACACGCCGCAGCTTCGAGAGCTGCAGCAAGCCGAGCAGTTGCGCGGCTTGTTGACGGCCCTGCAACTTCGAAACCGTGAACTGCAAGTCAGAAATAACCGAAGTCACAGCATGCCTGTGCTAGTTAAGCTATCACCCGATCTCACAACCACAGAGCTCGAAACGATCATCGATGTGGTTCGGGAACTTAACATCGACGGAATCATCGCCACCAACACCACCATCGCTCGTGGCAATCTTCAATCTTCGACGGACGAAATCGGTGCGTGTGGAGAGGGGGGTCTGAGTGGCAAACCTCTCGCAAGTCGATCAACCAAAACGATCGCAGACCTGTTCAGACTGACCCAGGGCAAAATACCAATCATCGGTGTCGGAGGTATCTTTACTGCCGCGGATGCCTGGGAGAAGATTGCTGCGGGAGCTAGTCTGGTGCAGCTTTATACCGGCTTCATATACCAGGGACCACGCGTGGCAAAAACAATCAACGACGGATTAGCGACGTTCATGGAACAAGCTGGCTTTGAAAATCTTCAGGCAGCAGTAGGACACAAAGTAAAACTTCAATAGAGACATACGAAAATGAATGCAAGAGATAAATTGATCGTGGCTCTCGATGTGGATGACATTAACCGCGCCAATCAACTCGTGAAGACGTTGAAAGGCGAAGTAGGCATGTTCAAGGTTGGGTCAATGCTTTTTGCTACGGCGGGACCTCAGTTTGTTAAGGGTGTTGTCGACGCAGGCAGCCCCGTGTTTCTCGACCTGAAGCTTCACGACATTCCATTTCAAATCGGTGGCGCCGCGCGAGTGATCGGACAGCTTGGCGTTTCGCTGTTCACCTTACATGCAAGCGGCGGCACTGAGATGATCCGGCGCGCGGTCAATGATGTAGCTGAAGGCGCCTTGAAAGCCGACAGGGAGCGTCCAAAAGTACTCGCAGTTAGCGTCTTGACGAGTTTGGACGCAAACTCACTTGCAGAAATCGGAGTGCGCGGCACCCCGACTGAAGCGGTCGAGCGACTTGTAAAGTTAGCTGACGCTGCAGGAGTGGATGGTGTTGTTTGTTCGCCGCGGGAGGCAGCCACCGTTCGTTCCTTTACGAGACCTGGTTTCCTGATCGTGACACCAGGAGTCCGTCCGTTCTCTGATTCACAAACAGCAAATGAAGATCAAAAAAGAGTAGACACACCCACCGCCGCCGTGAACGCGGGCGCTGACTATATGGTTGTGGGCAGACCCATCACGGCTGCTCCGAATCCAGTGGAGGTAACTCGCCAAATAGTTGCGGAGATTAAGGCAGCTCAGAATGATGCGGAACAAGCTGGGGTTGTGAACGTGTAAACTGTCAGCTGTTAGGCATATTGCCCTGCTGCACGTTTTAAAACTATCATGCGACGGTGAATCTCAGTTTGAAGCTTCTGGTCATTCTTAACCTAACAGTCCTCCTTCTCGCGCTCTCACCTCCTGCCTCCGGTCAAGAGAATAACGGCGCCCAGTCAGTTCCCTTCTCCGGCGCGCCCTATAAGATCGGTGAACATCTGACATACGACGTGTCGTTTTCAAACTTTTTTTCAGTCGCACATGTTGACGTGCAGGTTGTGTCGCGCGGGGTATACGCTGGTCGTGATTCTTTGCAGTTGAGAGCTCACGCAGAAACAACCGGTGTGGTTAACGTGGCCCTATTCTCGCTTAACAACGACTACGTAACGTACATCGATCCTACGAGCGGCCTTCCTTTTCATAGCCAGGAAACGGTTCGAGATGCCACGCACTCAAATGATTTCAGTCTCGATTTAAACCAGCCTGCGGGAACCGACGCGATTCCGCCGAAACAGCGGTCGTTCCCGGGAACGTATGATTTCTTGTCCGCTTTCTATCGCGTGCGCGCGTTGCCGCTTTCAACGGGCTCCGTCTACATGCTTAGCGTGCGGGGTGAGTCTCAGAACTATGAAGTGGAGTTCAAAGTAACAGGTACGGAGGTTGTAAAGACAAACGTTGGTTCTTTCCCGAGTATCACAACGCAGGTCAAGGTGAGTGGAAATTCACCGTTCAAAAATGCAAGAGTCTATTTTAGTGACGACGAACGGCATGTCCCAGTATTGATTACAGCACGCATCAGTACAGGAGAATTGAGAATCGAACTCGCAGGCTCGGAATTTGTTAAACCTCCGCCTCTCGCTGGTGCTTCGCCAACTCCAACACCGCCAATTCCAGCGACGCCGACACCAACTCCGAAGCCAAACTCGTCGCCAGTTCAATCAGCCGGCCCCATTGACTGGCCATTCGCGATCGGCGAGCAACTTAATTACCAGGTGTTTCTTGGCAACAGTAACACGCCACTTGGCATTGCAACGTTTCAAGTGAAGGGACGTTCCCGTTATTTCGATCGCGATGGCTTGTATCTAAGCGTCACAGCACGAACGACCGACGCTGCGGCTCGTATCTTTGTCGCGAATGACGCGATCGAGAGTTACGTTGATCCCAAGTCCCTGCTTCCTTACCGCACTGTTATGAATCTTGCGGAAGGAAAGCGCCGTCTCAGCCAGACTCTAACCGTGAACCAGGACTACGGAACGGTAACGACTGATAAGGGACAAAGGATCGAAATCCCAATCGGCACGCATGACTATGTATCGCTATTCTACGTCGCCAGAACGTTCAATCTCGCCCCGGCAAAAAGGAACGCGATCTCGGTATTGGTTGAGAACAAGCCTAAGACATTGTTTATTAGTTCACTGCGCCGAGAAACGATCGAGTTAGGCCAACAGAAGTTACCTGCGATTGCGCTGACCTTGACGACAGACGATCCGCAGCCCGACAAGTTGCAATTTCGAGTTTGGATCAGTAATGACCGTCGCCGTTTACCGCTCCGACTCACGTGCCAAACCGAATTGGGTCCATTACGCGCCGATCTGGCCATAGTTCCCAGCACACCTCAGTAATGTCCGATAAGCTTTAGCTTGTCGTGACGAAACCAACCAGGACCCAATGATCAACTGTCGAAAGTGAAGGGCCTGGTTGGTTGCGTCCCGACAAGCTAAAGCATATCGGACAGGCCTTCTGAAATTGAAATCTATTTTCAACTACGCTATACTCCGGCCGCGTCAAGGTGAGGCGCGCAAATCATGCTCAACTCATTCATTATCGTCCTTCGGGAAGGGTTCGAATCGTTTCTCCTCGTTGCGATCATACTCACTTACCTGCGCAAGGCTGGTCAAAAGTGGCTCTCGTCGGCCGTCTATGCAGCCATCGCCTTCGGATTAACCATTAGCTTCGCGTTGGCCTACGTCCTTAAGAACGGCGTCTCCGACTCCACTTTGGAACATACTTTTGGCGCAACAATGGGTGGTTATGTGAGTCAATTTTTTGCGAATGAAGCCTTGCGAGAAGCAATACTGGGCGTCGTCGCAATCGGGATGGTAGGTACTCTCGTGATTCACATGTGGCGCACCGGACCAAAGATTCAACAGCGAATGCGAGAACGCCTCTCTGCGGTCTCTTCCAGAAGTTCACGAATTGCAGCCGTTGCCGGTGTTTTCCTTTTTACCTTCCTGATGATTACGCGAGAAGGCATGGAAACCGCGCTCATGCTGCTGCAGATTCGTGATCCTCGACTCATAAATGGAGCTCTTCTTGGAGTGTTGGCGGCCGCCGGTTTTGCGTGGTGCTGGGCCCGCTTTGGTCACCTGATGAACGTCAAACGATTCTTCCAGGTGACAGGTATATTTCTTCTGCTGTTTATGGTCCAGGTCGCCATTTATTCTTTCCACGAATTTGCAGAAGCGGGCCTGCTTCCAAACAGCGAGGTCCTGCACGCCGCAACTGAAAAGTTCTCACCTGATGGTCTCTACGGTAAATGGTTTTCACCATTGATGGTTGCTTTGTGTGGCCTCTGGTTGTTTGGAGCGTGGTTAATCGACCGCGTAAGAGAAAGCCGAGTCGAAGGAATTTCAAAGTTGCAAGGCGCGCGATAACCAGCATAGGACCCATTTGACCTACAGGACCTATTCTCGTCACTGATCATTTAAATCATCTTCACTAACTCTCTCTTCAACAATTTTCCTGTCGGTCCTTTCGGAATGTCTTTAACCAATCGAACCGTCTTTGGACATTTGTAGTCAGCCAAACGAGCCTTACAAAACTCGATCAGCTGCTGCTCAGACGCTTCAACTCCTTCACGCAAGACAACGAACGCGGCCACCTCTTCCCCATACAACTCGTGCGGCATGCCAACAACTGCAGCTGCGGCCACGGCTGGATGCTGGTAGAGCACTTCATCGATTTCGCGGGGATAGATGTTCTCGCCGCCTCGAATGATCATGTCTGACTTGCGATCAACGATGAAGTAAAAACCGTCCTGGTCTCGATAGCCGATATCACCGGTGTGAAACCAACCATTGCGAAACGCGTTCCTGGTAGCCTCAGGATTTTTGTAATAACCCTTCAAAATGTTTTCGCCACGCAAGACGATTTCGCCCGGAGTACCTGTCGTAACATCATTGTCATCGTCATCAACGACACGCATTTCATTTCCTATCGGTAAACCACACGACCCTGCTCGCCGTCGCTGGTCCGGAGGATTGAAAGTTGAACGACAAGTGGATTCCGAAAGCCCGTAGCCTTCGACGACCAGGCAACCAAACATCTCCTCAAATCGCTTTATCGTCTCGGCAGGAACTGGCGCTGAGCCACACATCGCGAAACGCAATTGTTTTGTATTCAGACCTGGCGGCACGCCTTCCGGATACGTAGTCAACAGCAGGGACAACATCGTGGCGACGGAACCAAAGGAAGTGACCTGGTAATCTGAAACTATTTGCCAGAATCGTGAGGCGGAGAACTTTGGACTGACTACGGTCGAACCACCTGCATACAGCGCTGACATCGTGGTTACGGACACAGCGTTCATATGAAACAGCGGCATTACAGTTAGCAGCCGATCTTCAGGTCCAAACACTAACCACTGACTTATCTGTCTAGCGTTCGCGATGACGTTTCGGTGCGTGAGCAAACAACCTTTTGGTTTACCCGTTGTACCGGAGGTGTAAATGATGATTGCCTCGTCGTCAGGTCGGATCTCGGTAACTTCGCGATCTGTCAATGCCAGATCTCGCGTCGCTTCAGCTTCATTATCGAACACGATGATATTAGATAACTGCGGGAGTTCTGGCCGCACTGAATCTATCGTCGGAAGAAAGTGCGAGTTCACAAGCAGCGCTTTCGCTTCGGAATTTGAAACTACGTAAGCGATTTCCTGCGCCTTGAGTAACGAATTAATGGGACCCGCTAAAGCGCCGAGCTCCCAACATGCAAAATAGACAACGATGTATTCGACGCCATTCGGCATCAACAAGCTGACCACGTCGCCCTTTTTGATTCCCTTCTCCGTTAAAAGCGAAGCGGTGCGTTGTACGGCTTCTCCAAATTGTTTGTATGTGTATTGCCTGCCGTCTGGTTGCGAAAAGAGGAAAACTTTTTCGGGCGCGGCGGCAATTCGCGCGCGAAGAAGCTCCGGGATGTTTTGGAAATCTGGATTCATGATAGGTCAGATAGGTCCTATACTACCCAACCTTCCTCTGCAATCTGAAATCTCTAATGAAAGTGCTATAGTTGCGGCACTCGTAAGAACATGACCTTCTTTGGAGTGCGACGGCCTGCCGTCGCTTTCTTAAAGCAGCACTCTCGAGCAAGTAGCGCCGTGACAAAGCGACGGCAGGCCGTCGCACTCCAAAGATCTTCACGGCACACGTAGGTAAATTATCATGACGACGTATCAGAATTTCATTAACGGGAAATGGCTCGCTTCAGAGTCCGGCAAGTCTGTACAAAACGTCAATCCCGGAAACATCGACGATATTATTGGCAACATACCGCTGGCGACTCGAGCTGAAGCGCGTCTCGCCGTCGAGTCAGCGGCGGCGGCGTTTCGCAGTTGGCGCTCCACTCCGGCGCCCACACGTGGGCGAATCGTAGCTAAGGCTGCACGACTGTTGGAGGACAACAAAGAGGAGTTGGCCCAGATTCTGACACGCGAAGAAGGCAAGACAATCGCTGAAGCTCGTGGCGAATTGCAGCGCTCGATCAATGTCGCCGAGTTTTGTGCAGGAGAATCCCGACGATTAACCGGCGAGACGATTCCTTCAGAATTACCGCTGAACTTTGCATATACAATCAAGCAACCGCTGGGTGTCGTCGCCTGTGTTACTCCATGGAACTTTCCAGTTGCTATTCCAGTTTGGAAAATTGCGCCGGCGTTAGTCGCGGGCAATACGGTTGTTTTTAAGCCCGCAACGATCACGCCTGGCACCGCCGTTCGCATCACCGAGATCTTTCAGGAAGCTGGAATTCCTCAAGGGGTCCTGAACCTCGTCATTGGCTCGGGTTCGGAAGCCGGCGATGAAATCATCAATCATCTTGCCGTCAAAGCCATCTCGTTCACTGGGTCAAACGGAGTAGGTATTCGACTTTATGAACAGGCATCTCGACGTGGCGCCAAGGTCCAATGCGAAATGGGCGGCAAGAATCCGGTTGTGATTCTTGAAGACGCTGATATGGACCTCGCTGTAGAGTCGACGGCACAAGGAGCATTTGGCTCTTCAGGACAAAGATGCACGGCAACCAGTCGTGCGGTAGTCGTAAACGACGTCGCGGATGAATTCGTTGAGCGAATTGTGAAACGCGCCAAATCCATGCGACTCGGTCCCGGAAACGATCCAAACACCGAGATGGGGCCAAGCGTTGATGAGAGCCAGTTCAACACCGTTCTCAAGTACATTGATGTAGGACGTGAAGACGGAGCGTCACTCGTGTGTGGCGGCACTCGAGCCACTGGCAACGGACTCGACAGAGGTTATTTCGTCCAGCCAACAGTTTTCGATCACGTGACTCCCGACATGCGGATTGCTCGTGAAGAGATCTTTGGTCCGGTGCTATCAGTACAACGCGTCAGGAATTTTGATCATGCTATGGAGGTCGCCAACGATTGCGAATATGGCTTGTCGTCGTCCATCTTCACTAACGATGCTGCACGTATTTTCAGATTCGTTGACGAGATTGAAACTGGCATGACTCATATCAACTCACCAACGACTGGCGGTGAGGCACACATCCCTTTCGGCGGGACCAAAGGCACAGGCATTGGGGATCGCGAGCAAGGTTCGACCGCGCTGGACTTTTACACAGAACTGAAGGTCGTCTATGTCGATTACACCGGCCGTAAACGCGAAGGAAATCTCTATTAGGAGCGGACAGTGACGCAACGGTGAGGAGTGAATTTGGAAGAGTAGTCCACAGATTACGCAGATTACACAGATTTCTTCTTAAGAGTCGAAAGGGCCCTGAGTCTCAAAACAATCTGCGTAATCTGTGGATAAATGCTTTTAGTCATATAGATTTCAGCAATTACGAACACCGATGAAAACCTTAATCAAAAACGGACGAATCATCACTGCCGTCGACGACTATCGCGCCGACATTCTTATCGAAGACGAACGTGTTTCTACAATCGGCGCCAAACTCGAAATGGAAGCCGATACTGTCATCGATGCCGCGAACAAGCTCATCATCCCCGGTGGCATCGATCCGCACACTCACATGGAACTTCCTTTCGGTGGGACCGAGTCTTCCGACGACTTTCGTACCGGGACGATCGCAGCAGCTCACGGCGGCACAACGAGCATCATTGATTTTGCCGTGCAGTACAAAGGCCAATCGTTGATCGAAGGTATCGACAACTGGCACAAGAAGGCAGAAGGCAAAACCGCGATCGACTACGGGTTTCATCTGATCACCACTGAATTAGAAGACAAGCAGATCGAGGAATTGTTCACCGCGATGGATGAAGGCGTAACCAGCTTCAAAATGTTCATGGCTTATCCCGGAGTTTTCCTCGTGGACGATGCGACAATCTTTCGCGCCATGTCGGCGGCTGGTTCTCGCGGTGGCCTGATCTGCATGCATGCGGAGAACGGGATCGTTATCAACGAGATTATCAAGCGGGCGTTAGAGAAGGGTCATACGGCACCCAAGTATCATGCGCTTACTCGACCCACCGTCGCGGAAGCAGAGGGTGTACATCGCGCAATTGCTATTGCTGAGATGGCAGAGTCTCCTGTTTACATTGTCCATCTATCCTGTGCTGATGCTTTGAACCAGGTCAGACAGGCGCGTGACCGAGGCATACCTGCATTCGCGGAAACATGTCCGCAGTATCTGTTTCTTTCCATTGATGATTATGGTGAGGATTTCAACGGCGCCAGGTACGTGATGACGCCTCCGCTCAGGGAAAAGTCAAACCAAACAGAACTCTGGAAAGGTCTGAAGATGGATGACCTCCAGGTTATCTCCACGGACCACTGTCCGTTCTGTATGAAAGAACAGAAAGAACTCGGTCTTGGAGACTTCACTAAGATTCCCAACGGCGCACCCGGCGTGGAGAATCGAGTCCCGCTCATCTACAACGGTGGAGTCATTGAGAATCGCATCAGTCTAAACCGCTTTGTCGAGTTAACGTCTACGGCTGCGGCAAAGATGTTTGGTCTCTTTCCAAAGAAAGGCACCATCGCGGTTGGTTCCGACGCAGACCTCGTGATCTTTGACGGTGACAAAGAACAAACTCTAAGCGTGAAGACCCAACATATGAATTGCGACTACAACGCTTATGAAGGAAAGAAAATCAAAGGCGTCGTTGAGACAGTATTGTCACGCGGCAAGGTGGTCGTGGATCAGGGTGATTTCAAAGGCAAGCCAGGAGATGGAAAGTTCTTAAGGCGCGGAACATGTGTGGCAATCTAAACAGTGGCCAAAGACATAGGACTTATACGACTTATAGGACCTATTCGACCTATTTTCTGACCACTGACTACATCACTCACCACATCACTGACAAGCAAAGATCAAAGCACACATTTGAGTGTCTCAAAATCACACTCGCTGCAAAGCCCCATAACTAATCAAACCGTACGATAGCGAAACAGACTGTCGATCGTTCAACCTGATTCTGTTTCCTAAGTCCTTTATACAGGCCCTCCTCGTGTGCTTGCTTCCATTTTTCATGCCGAGGAATGAGTTTTGCCGAATAGCGGTGTCAGGTTCCAAGGTCGAATTTAACTGACATGCGATTTCTTCAAATTGGAGGAGATACATGAGAAGACTGCTCGCTTTCGTAATTGTTTTGACCTTACTGGTTGTCGGCGGGACTTTGTTCTCCGCTGAGGGCCAGCGACGTCATCGATCAAAGTTTGGACGTAAAGCACGTACAGCAGCCATCGTTGCCGGCGGTGCTGGAGTCGGCGCCTTGGCGGCCGGCAAGAAAGGCGCGGCTATTGGTGCGGGAGGCGCTGGTCTTTACGCATTCAACAGAGGTGCTGCGCGTCGTCATTTCCGCGGTCGCACGCGTACTGCCGGAACAGTGCTGAGTGGAAGTGCTTTGGGCGCCGGTGTGGGTGCAGCAGCGGGAGGAAAACGAGCAGCCGCGATTGGTACAGCGGTAGGCGCAGGAGGTTCTTATCTTTACACACGACGACATCGAAGGTACCGAACACACTACTAAGGCTCTGCGGCAGAGCAAACGTTCAATTTAAGAGGGAGATACAAGCATGGCATACGATGAAGAACAAGCAAGGCAAAGCCGGGTAGTCGTTGAGACACCCACGGAGAAGCGCGAGGTTGTCCATTCACAATCGGTGCGCACACCAGACAACAGCGGGATCTCTGCTGGCATGGTAGGTGTTCTTGTGGTGGTGGCGATTGCTTTGATCACAATGCTCGTATTGTTTTGGATGAGTAGTCAGCCAGCGAGTGATCAAAACGCTAACATGGTGGCCCAGCAGCCGCAGCAGCCCATAATTCAACAGGCGCCGGCGCAACAACCGCCAGTTATTATTCAGCAACCGGCCCCTGTTACTCAGCCCGCGCCAATTGTGATTTCACCACCAGCTGGAGGATCTACCGAGCCTTCGGCGGCGAACAACGACGCGTCTATTCAGCTAAGTATCGATAAGCAACTGACCGACGATCCGAAGTTCTCAAGCCTGGGAATTACAGCGACGGTAATAAACGGGAAAGTCACTCTGCTGGGCACTGTGAAGAGCGAGGCTGTTAAGAGTGACGTAGAGAAGATGGTGCGAAGAACGAAAGGGGTTAAGGAGGTCGACAATCAGATCTCCGTGATCCCTGATTAGGTGCATCGGAAAGAGCACTGGTGGGACGAAGACGCCGCACTTGTTGGTCAGTGCGGCGTTTTTGTTCAGAAAATAATAGGACCTATTGGACTACCAGGACCTATTTGCAAATTCTAATAACTCTCGGTGTGTTCGCGCAGCCATTCGTCCACTTCTTCCTGAGTTGGTTGGCGTCCAAGTTCTGAGCTTAGTCTCTCGCGCACAAAATCCTGCTCATCACTGGCAACACTCGACAGGTCAGACTTAATTTCATCACTTTCAGAGCTCATAAACTTTCACTTCCCCAGTGTTAAGAGAAGTTTCTACGACAAGTGTGCTTTCTTCACAAGCGAGAACTAACCGTCTTGAGTTGTCGCGCACAAAAAATTCAATTGTTTGAATTGGCGAACTCAGGGCGGGAACACTGACCGCACGAAGCACAGCCTTGTCGGGTCCTCTCGCGATTGCATCAAGATCCTGCCTTATTTGATTCTTTAAAGCGTCGTCAGCTGGTAACTCATTTACAGCTTGAGACTGCGGCACTAACCCCATCTCCCCGTCGAGGTAGATGTTCCAAATAAATCCAATGTCGAGGAGTAAGTAAGCCGTTTCATCCCAGGTGAAATAGCCGAGCACGCTCGCACCAAGAACATGAGCGATCACGTGGTCCTGATGAGTGTTAGTCTCGGCCAGTTGCCACTCCGACATCAGCCTTCGTACTCCATCAAACTCTTTGATTTCATCGCGGCGATGCATGCACAGACTAGTGAGCCTAATCCACCTGCCACTACCGACAGCGGCGCGCCGATCAATGCTGCCAGAGCACCTGCTTCAAGTTCACCGAGTTGCGGTCCACCCATGAAAAACATCATGTTGATTGCAGTCATTCGTCCGCGAAGATAATTTGGCGTGACGAGTTGACGAATTGTTTGACGAAGGACCGTGCTTACCGTATCGGCTGCACCTGTGACAGCGAGCATCAGCAGCGAAAACCAAAAGACCGTAGATACGCCGAACGCTGCCGTCGCAACGCCGAATATAGCAACAGCAATAACCACAAGACGGCCTTCTCGTCGGAAAGTTCCGATGCGGGCCATGAAAAGTGCGGTGATGACGGAACCAATTGCTGGTGCGGCGGCAAGAAATCCATAACCGCGCGCGTCAACGTGCAGTCTCTCGCGCGCGAAAATCGGCAGCAGCAGAGTTGCCGATGCGAAAAAGGTTGCGGCGAAATCGAGAGTCATCGTTTGAACAATTATCGGAGTGCGCCAGACAAACTGAAGACCTTCCTTCAGAGCTGTAAGACTTAAAGCATCTCGGCGCTCCACTTGAAGATCAGGATTACCAGTTACACGCATCGCCAGTAATGCAGCAATAACAGCCAGAAAGGAGGCGGCATTAATGGCGTAGATAATCGCGGGCCCACTGCCGGCCAGAACAAAACCAGCCAGTGCCGGGCCTCCGATGGTCGCAACATTAAACACAATCAGTCCAAGACTGACGGCGTTTGGGAAGTCTGCCGCAGGAACAAGCGAAGGCATTAATGATTGGCGAGCCGGAATATCAAATGCAGTTGCTGCAGATGCGAAAGCACTGAGTATATAGATCGGCCAGACACTCTTGAGACCCATGATTGTCGCCACTGCCAGCAATGCTGCGGTTGCAAGCATTACACTCTGAGTAGCGATCATCAAACGCTTACGATTCACGGCATCAGCCACAACTCCGCCGGCAAGTGAACACAGAATGATTGGCGCTCCTCGAAAAAGTCCGACTAGACCTAATGCCAATGCTGATCTGGTGAGCAGGTATACGTGCCAGTTGATAGCAACTGATTGCATTTGCGATCCGGTGACGGAAACAATCTGACCGAGCCACAGGAGACGAAAGTCACGATGTTTTAAAGCTGAAAAAGAAGAGCGCTTGCCTGGTGCTGGTTTAGTTTCAGCGACCGTGGCGGAAGGATCGGGCATCGAGTGATAAGTTACATGGTAGAGAACACGGACTCAACTTTGGAGTGGACGGCCTGCTGTCGCTTTGTCACGGCGCACTGTTGTCTACCAGGTGCCCTGTAACAAAGCGACGACAGGTCGTCGCACTCCAAAGACCGGTGTGATATAAAGGCCAAACTTCGCCCCGAACTCGCTCAACTAGAGGGAATATGATCGTTGTAAAACCAGATCTGGAACTTAAGGTGGGTCGAAGACAAACCGATGGAACTATAAGGTTATCGACCTTGGGTGAAGAACTTGTTCAGATATCGGTAAGCTATAAGGGCGAACGATCGACAAAGTACGAAATCTCGTTGAAATCCGAAGAACAACACCCAGGTGTTTGGGACCAGAACGACCGCCGAACCAGCTAAGACGATAAAGTTTCATTTGACCAAGCCACGTTCGGAGTTTGCGGCGCATCTGATCGCTCGATAGTTCCAATAAACCAACGCTTTTGCGTGTCTGCTCGTTCCAGGAAGCAGACGGACTAACCAAACGAAAGGTAAAGCGTTTCCCATGAAAACAATCGTTTCGCGCTTCATAGCCTCGTCTTTGATCTTACTTTCGGCGATCTCGCCGATCTGGGCCACGTGTGGTGGCGGAGGCGGCGGTGGAACCGGAGGTACAGGTGGCGGCAACAGCGGCGCTGGTCCAACGCCCGTTGTCTACAACGTTCCATGGAAGCCATGGACGGTCACGGCAGCACCATCAAAGGGCCTCGTCCTCTACTGGTTTCCCGCGAGCAAAGATGAGTGGAGTAAATCGAGCCTTCGAGGGTCTCGCATTCTAACGCTCTATTCCGCTCAGTGTGTTTCGATGACCGTAGCTGACGCACGCGAACCGGAATTACAAAAAGTTCTCGGTGATTCCAAGCCACCAGTTGCAGTGTTAACGGCTCCGGATGGCTCGCCTATCAGTAAGGTTGAAAACACAGGTGGCAAGCTGAAAGTTGAACAGGTCGAGAAAGCGCTCGACGCAGAAATAAAACAGCGAGAAGCCGCGCTCGATGAGAAGTTGAAAGCAGGAAAAGATAAAGCAAAGGGCGGCGATAGTGCTGCCGCTGTAGCGGAGCTGAAACCTGTTGCTGAAGAGAAGTGCCTCTTTCCGAAGAAAGCTAAAGAAGCCTCGAAAGAGTTGAAGAAGCTAGGTGTCGAGGATGTTGGAAGCTTTCCAGCATTTACGCCGGTGTTCACACCACGCGAGAGCGCTCGCATTGAGCAAGTCATGCGCAGCGGTTTGATTGCTGAGATTCGCGAAAACTATCTGGGTGCTGAAAAGTTGTACTCGCAAGCGCATCGAATGGATCCAGCTGATCCAACTCCGTTGCGTTACCTGGGCGAACTTTACCGGCATCACCTCGGCGATTGGGACAAAGCAAAGGCTGTCTTCAACCAGATTCTCGACATGCCTGCTGATTCTATTGCGCGAGCTGTAGCGCTTCATGGCATTGGCAAGATCACGATCCATGAAGGTGAGTTCAAAAAAGGTTTAGCGTTGATGGAGCAATCCGTTGCTGAGTTTCCGATTGCCATCGCCTATCGCAACCTGGCAGTCTATTGGAACTCTGAAGGCGATCTCGAGAAGGGCAATTTCTACACTAAGAAGGCGTTCGAACTCGAACCGAAGGATCCTTACAACCTGGTCTTCGCCGCAGTGTTCATGGCGGCATCCGGTCACGGCGATGAAGCACTGAAGATCGCGCAAGCTAATCGAAACCTGTTGCCGGCGTCGTACAACCTTGCGGCAATCTACGCACAAACCGGTCACAAGCAGGAAGCACTCGCTCTGTTGAAGCGCCACTTTTTCCGTTACGAACGTTATCAGTCAGTACGAGCGAAGGAGATGATGGAGGCGAGAGTCGATGCGGTATTCGATTCTCTGCGTCAGGACTCTTCTTTTCTCGCTTTGACGAGCGGCGCTGATGGAAGACTTCAGATGCCAATGCGCGACGTGAAGGGCATGCAACAACAGCGATAAACCTTGAAATCAAGTTAGACAGCGGGTGTCCGATATGCTTTAGCTTGTCGTGACACAACCAACCAAACCCAGCGTTTCTCAGGAGCCTCTGAATCATTGGGCCTGGTTGGTTGTGTCACGACAAGCTAAAGCATATCGGACCTTTCTCGGTTGTACACTCACTGCCCTCACTGCCTACGACCCCGCAGAGCAAGCAGAGAGAAAGTTTATAGCGAGAGATGATTCAACTCACCGCCTTAGCTCTTTGCAGCCTCCTAACAATAACAGCGTTTCCACGGAACACGATTCCACGTGACCACCGTCAGAATCCCGAAGTGAAGAGAGTGTTCTCATCTGCTGGAGATTTGATTTTGAAACCCGATCACTACGAAGAACAGAACGCCCCACCCGAGTGGCATTACTACGAGATATGGATGCAAATTCGAAAACAGCTGTCCGACATGTTTTAGAGGCTCTTGCAAAGCCTGTTTAGCTTGGCGTGACAGAACAATCAGACCCCAACGATCAGGTTCACTTGATCACTCGGTGCTCGGTTGGTTGCGAACGACAAGCTAAAGCATATCGGACACTTCTCGCGAATGGAGAACCATCAACTTGACCAACGCGTCGGCGTTACCTGATCAAATTCACACGTATCGTATCTGGCAAATAATTACAGCTTCGGCAGTCGGAACAATGATCGAATGGTACGACTTCTACATTTTTGGAAGTCTGGCCACGACGATCTCACCTCTCTTCTATCCAGGTGGCAACGATACGCTGGCATTGATTGCCTATCTCTCTACCTTCGCAGTTGGTTTTGTAGTGCGGCCGTTTGGGGCACTGTTCTTTGGACGGATCGGAGATCTTGTGGGACGCAAATACGCGTTTCTCGTCACCTTACTGATTATGGGTGGCGCCACGGCGTCAATAGGCTTTCTACCCACCTACGCATCAATCGGAATTGCCGCGCCGATTATTTTGTTGGTGATTCGGATTTTGCAGGGCCTGGCGCTTGGAGGTGAGTATGGTGGAGCTGCGGTATATGTGGCCGAACACGTTCCCGACGAAAAACGCGGGTTCTACACAAGTTTTATCCAGATAACTGCGACGCTTGGTCTTTTCGTTTCACTCATTGTCATTCTGTTTGTGCAGACGTTGATGAGTCCACAGGCATTTTCGAGTTGGGGGTGGCGGATTCCCTTCCTCATTTCATTGCTGCTTGTCGCCGTCTCTCTCTACATGCGATTGCGAATGAAAGAGTCGCCAATCTTTTCCCAAATAAAAAGTGCCGGAATGACATCGGCACAACCTTTGAAAGACGCGTTCACAAATTGGGCGAACCTCAAGCGTGTTCTGATTTCACTGTTCGGAGCGACTGCAGGTCAGGGCGTCGTTTGGTACACGGGTCAGTTTTACGCGCTCTTCTATCTGCAAACGATACTCAAAGTGAACGGCCGTTCAGCAAACTACATCGTTGCGATGGCGTTATTAATGGGTATGCCTTTGTTTGTTTTCTTTGGAGCGCTTTCGGATCGAATTGGTCGCAAGCGAATAATGTTGTTCGGTTGTTTGCTGGCAGCGATTTCCTACTTGCCGATTTATCACGCGCTGCAACGAGTCGCAGGATCGAACGTTTCAACTGCAGTCTCGCAGAAGAATGTTGTGACTGGCGCCCTCACGCTCACGCCGCAGACGCTGGTGAATGGAGTTGCTCAACCAGCAAAGGAAGTCCTGCCATATTCAAGCTTTGGTAGTTTTATAAGTAACTCGACGGCATGGCAGCTGATTCTTCTCGTGTTTGTTCAGGTGATTTTCGTAACCATGGTGTACGGACCAATCGCTGCTTACCTTGTTGAAGCCTTTCCGGCGCGGATTAGATATACAGCTCTATCGCTTCCCTATCACATTGGGAATGGAGTGTTCGGAGGACTGTTGCCACTCATCGGCTTAACGGTTGTTGCGCAAACGGGAAATATTTATGCAGGCCTTTATTATCCGATCGTCGTGGCGAGCCTGACGTTTGTGGTTGGGTCGCTGTTGCTGGAGGAAACAAAACACACGTTGATCTGGGACGAAGTGAGCCACAGATGATCACACATGACGCAGGTCATGTCCGACGGGTAGGCGATTCTCAGAAACGATCTGTGCTTATTTGAGATATCTGTGGCTAATTCGGTTTTCTCGCACTCGGATCGCCAGTTGGTGGCGGAGCGTTGTCTTCCTTTCCGGGAGGTCCAAGCAACTGAGTGAAGATTGGTTTAAGTGCATCTGCCCAAATCTGGTAGGCCTTGAGGTCAAGATGTAGTTTGTCTGGAACAGTCATGCCATCAAACAATTTGCCCTCTTTGTCGGCAAGTTGGTCGTTTATATTCACGAAGCGAATCTTCTTCCCATCAGCAAACGTGGCGATCCGCTCATTGATCTGGTTGATGATCGGCATCACTGCCATGTTGTCGTTGCGCGGAAAGATACCCATCAAGACAATCGTTGCTTTGGGAGCCTTTTGCCGGGATAAATCCAGAATGGCCTTGATGCCACGAGTGATATCATCAATCCGAGGATCATCATTACTCTGAGGAGATTTGTTTCCGACGTTGTTTGTGCCAGCCAACAGGACGATGATCCTGGGGTTGACGTTATCAAGCTCGCCGTTGTGTAAACGCCAGAGAATGTTCTGAGTGGTGTCACCTCCCCAACCGAAGTCCGCGGCGTTCCAACCGAAAAAGTTCTGGCGCCAATTTGCCAGGAAGTGCTTGTACTGGTCATCGCTCGTGCCCCAACGCCGCGTAATTGAATCTCCCAGGAAGTATATCTTTATGTGACCTTTACGTGCCTTTTCAAGGAGCTCCTGGTGGGCGGTCATCGAGTTCTGATCGGATCGTGGCGATGGTTGGTCAGCTGGCACTTTGTTTGTTATTTGAGCCAGAATAGTTGAGACGAGCAATAGAATCGCTGCGGATGCATGCTGCAGTTGTAGTCGCCTCATAGAGCGATTTATAGCAAGTCTAACCACAGTTTGCCACATAGTGGCTAATCGATTGTGAGGATACTGCTTTGCGTCGACACAAGCGCTTGAGCTGTGGAGTTTCAATCTTCCGCTAGCACCAGAGAACAGGAGATACCACCTGCTTTAGCAGCGTGGAGTCTCATTTTCTCGCTAGTACCAGGCACCCGCCGGAGATACCACCTGCTTTAGCAGCGTGGAGTCTCAGTTTCTCGCTAGTACGAGGCGTCCGCCGGAGATACCACCTGCTTTAGCAGCGTGGAGTTTCAGTTTCTCGCTAGCACCAGGTACCCGCCGAAGGAGAGATACCACCTGCTTTAGCAGCGTGGAGTCTCATTTTCTCGCTAGTACGAGGCGCCCGCCGAAGGAAAGATACCACCTGCTTTAGCAGCGTGGAGTCTCATTTTCTCGCTAGTACCAGGCGCCCGCCGAAGGAAAGATACCACCTGCTTTAGCAAAGCGTGGAGTCTCATTTTCTCGCTAGTACCAGGCGCCCGCCGAAGGAAAGATACCACCTGCTTTAGCAGCGTGGAGTCTCAGTTTCTCGCTAGTACCAGGCGCTAGCCGAAGGAGAGATACCACCTGCTTTAGCAGCGTGGAGTTTCAGTTTCTCGCTAACCGTCTTATCTAGAGCATCGCAAGTAACTTGGGTGAGTTGACTCTCTGTATCGTCCTTCCGTATTAGTCAGAAACTGAAACTCCACGCTGCTAAAGCAGGTGGTATCTTTCCTTCGGCGGGTGCCTGGTACTAGCGAGAAACTGAAACTCCACGCTGCTAAAGCAGGTGGTATCTCCGGCGGGCGCCTGGTACTAGCCAGAAACTGAAACTCCACGCTGCTAAAGCAGGTGGTATCTCTCCTTCGGCGGGTGCCTCGTGCTAGCGAGAAACTGAAACTCCACGCTGCCAAAGCAGGTGGTATCTCTTAGAACGAGCGATTAGTGCGGGACGCCCATTACTGCCTGAATGAGTGAGGCTAATTCAGTTGCTTCGACTGGTTTTGGGACGAACATTTGGTAGCCCGCTGCTAAAGCTCGCATGCGATCTTCAACTCTGACGTACCCGGTTAAAGCGATTGCGGGAGTGGTGCCGCCCTGATCAGCGTTCAGTTTTCTCACCTCGCTGATGAAAGTGTATCCGTCCTCCGCCGGCATCCCTATATCGCAGACAATCACGTCCGGTTTCCAGGCCGCCAATAACTGCAGACCCTCTTTTACTGACGAGGCTGTCAGAACATTTGCACCGAATTGTTCGAGAACGGCTCGGACCAGCTGGCGAGCATCCTCTGCGTCGTCTATAGCGAGAACCTTCAATTGTGACAAGTTGGGAGTCTCGGCTCCTGCCGCGACCATACTCACCGATTCGCGCTGTTCCGGACTGGAGTTAAGTGAAGCATCTCTGAAGCCAACGGCAGCCAACGGCAACCGCACCGTAAAAGTGGAGCCCCGCCCCTCTCCCGGACTTGACGCCTCGATTGTTCCGCCGTGCAACTCCACCAGGTGGCGGGAAATCGCAAGGCCGAGGCCAAGGCCTCCGTGCTTTCGCGTGATAGAAGAATCAGCTTGCTGAAAACGATCAAAAACAAACGGGAGGAACCCCTCGCTAATACCCTGACCATTGTCGGTAACGACAATCTCGGTTGTGGATTCATTTCGCCTGATCTCAATCTTTATCAGGCCACCTTTCTCAGTGAACTTGACGCTGTTCGAGAGTAGATTCCAAATAATCTGCTGCAGCCGCGCTTCATCAGCCCGGAGTCGGTCAGCTAGAGGGTCAATGGTCATCTCCAACCGAATGTGCTTTGCTTCAGCAGCTGGCCTAAGTGACTCGATTACGGATTTGATAATTGGAGTTATCTCGATTGGTTTTATGTCCAGCTGCATCTTTCCAGAGATAATCCGCGACACGTCAAGCAGATCTTCGATGAGTTGTGCCTGGAACCTGGCATTGCGTTCTATCGAGGCGATTCCGCTTTTCAGCACTTCAGGCGAGACTTCACGCTGTCTCAGCATGGTTCCCCAACCAAGGATCGCATTCAGTGGTGTTCGTAGCTCATGTGACACCGTAGCAAGGAATTCGTCTTTAAGTTTACTTGCGGCCTGAGCTTCAGTCCGAAGCTGCTGTTCACGTGCAAGTAGTCTTTCCCGTTCTTGTTCAATGACTTTTTGTTGAGTGATATCTCGAGCGATCTTTGACGCCCCGATTATTTCCCCTGCTCGATTCTTAACTGGAGATACGGTTAATGAGACTGGAACGCGCCTCCCGTCCTTTGTGAGCCGTATTGTCTCGAAGTGTTCAATGCGTTCCCCGCCACGGAGTGTTTCAAGGATCGATTGTTCCTCGCCGAGGCGTTCCGGAGGGACGATTATTGTGATCGACTGGCCTAGTACTTCCTTTTCCGAATAGCCAAACAGTTTTTCAGCGCCCTCATTCCACGACCGAATGATGCCGTCCAGGGATTTACTGACGATCGCATCGTCGGAAGACTGAACAATCTCAGCAAGCAGACCTTGAGCTCGATCGGCTTTACGTCTCTCAGTAACGTCGCGAAATATTAAGACTGCTCCCAGCACTTTGCCGTCAACGTCCCTGATTGGCGCGCCACTATCATCGATTGGAATCTCGTTTCCGTCTTTGTTTACGAGGACCGTGTGGTTTGCAAGCCCAATAATTAGTCCCGCACTCATTGCTTTCAGTGCCGGGTTTTCTACAACTTCATGAGTCTGCTCATTCATTATGTGAAACACTTCATGAATAGGTTTTCCTACTGCTTCGTTACTCCACCCCGTAATTGACTGCGCCATAGAATTGAGAAAAGTGATTCTGCCTTCGACATCGGTAGCGATCACCGCGTCCCCAATACTTGAGAGAGTTACCTCCAACAATTCTTTTTGTTGTGCCAGCGCCTCCTCGGCCTTCCGTCGCGCGGTTATGTCCCGGTTGGTTTCCAGGACCAGTGATTGCCCGTTTGACTTGATCAGTTGTTGCCAACTCTCAACGACGACCGTCCGACCGTCTTTGGTTACGTGGACGATTTCACCGGACCAGTAGGAATCGCGACGGAGGATGTCGAGGTGCTTCTCGCGCGATGTTGGAAATGCCGTTTTTAGTAGATCGTGAGAAACGCGGCCCAGCGCTTCAGTTTTGGTAAAGCCATAAAGTCCTTCTGATCCTTGATTCCAGTCTAGTATTACACCATCAAGTTCCCACACGAAGATCGGTTCATGAGAGAGGTCGATGAGTGCTTTCTGACGACTAACTGTCTCTTCGCCGTGCTTAGCAACCGCTGTAAGAGCCAGATGCTGCTCTTCGGCATCTTTCAATCGATCAGCCGCTGCCCACACGGAGAGCAGAAAAATGGCAATAACGGCCATTACCAGAAGCGATGTTCCTAAACCGGCACCAAATAATCCGGCTCGCTGACCCGCAATACGTAACCATCCAAGAATAAACGGTGCGATAACACCAACCGCCATCAATCGACGCGCCATTCTTCCGGCTGCGCTGGAATCGCCGACAATAGCTAACCACCCTTCATCAATTCGGGCCGCAAGTATTCCCAGTGAAAACACAAGTAATGACAGTGCGGTATGCAACGCGATGCCCGTGTACTGTGCAATCGCATAAAGCTGCTCAGCCTGATAGGCATAGCCGACAACCGCGAGCATTGCCCAAAGGCCGCCGATCAGGGTAAGACCTTGTGCTAATGAAACTCTGCGACCGCGATACAAGATCAATAGAGAAGCACCGAAGAAAACAAGACAGGTTGAGGCGGTGATACCCATCCGACCAGGACTGGTTGTGGCGACCGCACCCGGGCTTTCTCGAAACAGCAACTCATCAATGCCAAGGTTCCAACCAGTCAAATCCTCGCTAAGTGTGGCCAGACCAATAAGCACTGTGAACACCGCACAAATCTGACTTAAAAGTTTCAGTTGCTTGTGATTAATTGTGAGGCCAAAGAGTGAAATGCCGCCCAGGATTAAAGCGATGGCCGTGTTTGCCTTCATCGTGATTGGGCCGTAAACACTCTTGAAGTCAACAATGTTCGCAATCCAACCGATGAGCACCATCACACCCACAAGGGTGACGAGAGCAGCCGATAGTTTAGTTAGAAGATGGGAACGGAAGACTACGGGTCGGCCGGAGAAGACGGAATCGGGCATAAGCTAACGCACAAAAGAACCAGTCTCGTAGGATTAAAATGGGGGTTGAGCGAATGGTCAGCTTATACCATATTTGAATGGTGAATCGTGAGTAATGAATGGCTTGTAATGGCTTTGCAAAAAAACGGAAATCCCATCCACTTCCGAGAGCGTGTCAGAGCAATATTTTGCCTGGATGGAATTAATTCGTGCGATTTCGTGGATCGATATGCTCCAGAACAAAAACAGACTGTCCACGCAATCACACGAAAAGATGCTAACGGTAATCCTTTACTGTTGACCGTGCTTGACCAATGGGTCCTTTACAGTCTCAAATTTGCCAACCTGGTAATGAATCTGGCCTACTCAACCGGCGGCAAACTATGTACCTCAGTTTTGTTCTCAGCTTAGCGAGCGCATTAATGCATTCCGCCGAGAGAACTGCGAGCTTTCGCCCGTTAATTGGTGAAGTTTCCTCACTGTTGTTGACGTTTCTTCGACTTAACGAGCACAAAGCTCCGGCACATTCGTTGCACCTCTAGCAGATGATTGTCTTCCATGATTGGTGACGACATCAGCTATTCAGCAGAGGTGAAGATATGAACCAAGAAACCAGATTCCAAACCAACGGTTTCAAATTCCTATGTCTGGGAATTTGCTTATTGTTTGTTGTGATTCTCGGCACGAGTTCACGAGCCCAAACTAAGACACCCCAGATGAAGTTCAACAAGACAGACTCTACGGAGACCCAAACAATCTACAGAGAATATCGCGGCGTTCGCATCGGCATGACATCTGAGGAGGCGAGAAGCAAACTGGGCGAGCCTGTTTTCAAGTCCGACGATCAGGATGTCTACGTCTTTTCCGCAAACGAGACGACGCAGATCGTCTACAACGCCACCCGCACAGTGACGTGTATATCGACAGACTATCTTGGTGGTGTCGGTGCCCCAGATTATCGCACGGTAGTTGGTTCTGAACTCGAGACCAGATCTAACGGATCGAAATACAAACTGGTCCACTTTTACAACGAAGGCTTTTGGGTATCGTACAACCAGAGCGTGGGAAACGTTCCGATGATTACTGTTACGATCCAGGCGGAAATAAAGTAGATCGAGAGGGGATCGTTAATCATCGGCAGATTGCGCGGCGCGGCTTAGGCCGCAACCGAACCATCCTGAAAGGATGAAAGTTAATAGCCGTGGGTAAGCGGCTTTGCGCGAAGCCCACGGAACTAATCGGTTACATCGGCCGACCCTGAAAGGGTCGAACCAGGTTGACTGTTTGACCCCTTTCAGGGGCTTCAATCCTTGCTGCTTAACTCCCGTGGGCTTCGCGCAAAGCGCTCGCCCACGGCTATTAACTTCGGTCCCTTCGGGACCAGAAAATCTTGCCAAAAAACATGGAGTTGTTGGTTTGTTACACAGATACACAGATTTTCATTTAAGGGAATCGCTGAAATTGAAACAAGAAATCTGTGTAAGCTGACTCAATTCGTAGATCCATCAGGTAGCGTGGGATCATGGTTTCAACATTAAACAGAGTCCAGGCGCGTAATCTTCTTGAGTCTTCAACCGTCGGCAGATTGGGCTGCATAGTTGAAGGTGATCCTTATGTTGTGCCGATTAGTTACATTGTCCAGGGAGATAGTATCTATAGTCATTCCCTCTGCGGGACAAAGATAAATGCTCTGCGAGCGAATCCTCGAGCCTGTCTTCAGGTAGATAAAGTTGAAAACGCGCTGCGTTGGACCAGTGTGCTTGCCTTTGGAGATTTCGAAGAGCTAACCGATCAGGAAGAACGCCATCGCGTCATTAACAAACTTCTCTATCGCTTCCCCTTCCTGACTCCTGTCGAATCGACGATTGCAGTGGATGCGGCTCCTGCTGGTGTTGTTGTATTTCGCATCAAGATTGATAAGATCACTGGTGTTGCTGAAGGAGAGAAAACAGAGCTCGACCTCCTCGAATCGCTGGGATCACGTACCGATGTCTTCTAACAACGAAAACAATGTGCCTGTACTGGAATTTAGAAACGTCTGCCTGCGCTTCGACGACAAACAAGTTCTAAACGACGTCAGTTTTAAACTTCAGAAAGGCGAGATGCTCGTGCTCACCGGCCAGTCAGGTTCCGGGAAATCCATGTTACTCCGGCTTGCGATCGGTCTTTTGAAACCCGATTCCGGACAGATCTTCGTTAACGGAAAGGAGATCGATACGATGGATGAGTCGAAGTTATTGGCCGTGCGCGGTGGCCTCATGGGCATGGTGTTTCAGGAGGAATCGCTGTTTACCGGCTTACCCGTCTTCGAGAATGTAGCCTATCGCCTGGAGGAACATGGATGGCGGGAAGAAGAGATTGAGAAAGCCGTCAACGAAGTACTCCACTTCGTCGGGCTGGATGGGGAAGCGGCCAGGATGCCCGAAGAGTTATCAGGAGGTATGAAGCGCAGAGTCGAGATAGCAAGAGCCTTGATCGGGTGGCCATCGATCATGCTCTTTGATGAACCCACGAATAGTCTCGATCCGATCGTAGCTGCGCAAGTGCTCGACTTGCTCATTCGAGCGAGGGACCTTAACGGCATCACGTCGATATATGTAACCAAGAAACCGCACGAGATTTCCTACCTTGCTAAGTTCGTCGCTTCGACTCCTGGCGAAACTGGCGTGCTGATTTCTGAAGCGCCTCTCGCCTTACCAAGAACCGCAATCATGGTTCTTGATGATGGTGATGTTGCGTTCTACGGCACAGCAGCCCAGTTTGAATCGGTCGATTGTCCGAGCGTGAAACGAATGCTCACCCTTGACACTCATCATCACGAGGCAGATCCATATTTCGAAGATCCATGGGATAAAACGAGGACACCGCGAGAAGAGTTGCCGTAGATCCCTTCTTTTTGTTACCAACATCTTTTCCGGCTGCGTCGTGAAGTTTCGTTCCCGTGGTGTTTGGAGGATCGTGCTCTAGTTCGTTGCTTGTTCAAAACCAGGGCACCTCTGTGATAAATACAAGCCTACATCAGCACAGACCACGGGGCGCCGAGAATCTCAGAGTCTTATGTAAACTGACATGACTCAAGTAACAACGAACGATGACTTCAACATTAGTGCCCGGCGCGATGGTCACGTCGTGCTTCGAGATGGCTCAACTGTGCGGATTCGAGTTATGCAGGCCTCTGATGAGCCGCTCCTGCTGTCGCTCCTGCAATCACTCTCCGAAGAGTCTCGTTGGTTCCGCTTTTATTCCACTGCCAGTGGCAATGCGCTCGCCTCAGAAGCACATCGGGAGGCCACCCTGGCCCGCACATTCGCACTCCTTGCATTCAGCGGTGTTGAAGAGCGCGTAGTAGGGCATGCGTTCTATGCAGCTATTGATGCGCATCGCGCCGAAGTTGCCTTTACGATAGCGAACGACTTCCAGGGTCGAGGACTCGGCTCTATGCTACTGGGACAGCTTGCTGAAGTAGCGGCCGCCAGTGGCATTCAGGTTTTTGAAGCTGAAGTTGTGGCCTCAAATCAAGCAATGTTGCAGGTGTTTCGTTCGTCAGGGTTCCCGCTGGAAGTACGAGCTGCTGCCGGACAGCTCCATCTGACCTTTCCAACATCATTCAGCGAGCAGGCAATTAATAGATTCGAACATCGCGAAAGCATTGCCGCGGTTAACGCTTTGAAGTTGTTCTTCAATCCGCGCGCAGTTGCGGTAATCGGCGCGTCTCGCGAACGGGGCACGATTGGCGGAGAAATATTTCATAACCTGCTGAGCTATGGATTTAAGGGCCCGGTTTATCCAGTAAATCCGAACGCGGAAGTCGTTCAGTCAGTTCTCGCCTATCCCTCAATCGAGGCTATTCGAGGTCCAGTGGATCTTGCCATCATTGTCGTTCCGGCGGCCCAGGTCGTCGAAGTTGCCGTTGCCTGTGGTCGCAAAGAGGTAAAAGCTCTCGTTGTTATCTCAGCAGGATTTGCGGAAACGGGTGTTGAGGGGCAGGAGAGACAGAGAGCGCTAGTGAGTGTTTGCCGCGCCGCCGGTATGCGTTTGATTGGACCAAACTGCATGGGCATTGCCAACACAGATCCGGGAGTATCTCTCGACGCTACGTTCGCCCCCGCTGTTCCACCTTTAGGCCGGGTCGGATTCTCATCTCAAAGCGGCGCTTTGGGTTTGGCGATTATGGAATATGCAAACTCACTCGGCCTGGGAATCTCTACCTTCGTCTCGGTAGGCAACAAAGCAGATATTTCAGGCAATGACTTGCTTCGTTACTGGGAATGTGACGAAGGAACGGACGTTATCCTGCTCTATCTGGAATCATTCGGAAATCCAAAAAAGTTTTCTGAAATTGCCAGACGCGTGGGCCGAAAAAAACCCATCGTCGTCGTCAAGAGTGGACGATCACAAGCAGGAGCCAGGGCGACATCGTCGCACACAGGTGCATTGATTGCAGCATCGGACGTAACCGTTGATGCTTTGTTCAAACAAGCTGGAGTCATTCGCACAAATACGCTAGCCGAACTTTTTGACGTCGCATCTCTATTAGCCAATCAACCTCTACCACGCGGAAATCGAGTTGGCATCATCACAAACGCCGGAGGTCCGGCAATACTCTGTGCCGATGCATGCGAGGCGCGCGGTTTAGATGTGCCAATTTTGAATCACGAGAGTCAGACTGCGCTGCATAAGTTTTTGAAGCCAGGCGCCAGTGCAACGAATCCGGTAGACATGATCGCATCCGCATCAGCGGAGGATTACCGACAAGCTGTCGAGATTCTATCTAAGGACAAGAACATCGACGCGCTGATCGTGATCTTTATTCCGCCACTCGTAACTCTGGCTGCGGATGTCGCAAGTTCTATCGTCAAGGCAGTTGAGCAGTCTGATAAAAGCAAACCCGTGTTGGCGGTGTTCCTGTCAGCACAACGTCCTCCGGAAGAAATGCAATCTAAAACAGCGAAGATCCCGTGTTTTGATTTCCCGGAAACTGCTGCTATCGCGTTGGCACGGGCAGCACGCTATCGCGAGTGGCGCGAACAACCCGAGAGTGTTCCTCCAAAATTGGAATCTATACAACAAGATGAGGCTGCCGGAATTGTGGCCGCAGCTCTGGGACGTGGCGACGGATGGCTTTCTCCCGAGGAGACTCAAGGACTGGCGAGATGTTATGGCCTCCCTCTTGTGGATCAAAGGATCGTGCGTAGTGCGGAAGAAGCCGCGGAAGCTGCGGAGGAGTTGAAAGGAAAGGTTGCGTTGAAAGCGTTCGCGCCTTCATTAATTCACAAAACTGAGGCAGGCGCGGTTCAACTCAACCTACAGGGATATGCAGAGGTGAAGACTGCTGCGTTAAAGATGACCCAGCGTCTGAGCGATCAGGGTACCAAGCTGCAGGGGTTTGTAGTCCAACGCATGGCGCCGAAAGGGGTCGAGATGCTCGTGGGAGTTGTTCATGATCCTCAATTTGGCCCTGTTGTCGCTTGTGGTGCAGGTGGTGTTCAAGTTGAGCTGTTGAGAGACGTTTCAATCAGGCTTACACCTCTGTCTCACGAAGATGCTTCTGAGATGATCCACAACCTGAAGACATTTCCACTTCTAAATGGTTTTCGCGGTGATGCAGTCTATGACGTTGCGGCGCTCGAAGCAGGGCTACTCCGCGTTAGTGCAATGGTTGAGGATCTTCCGCAGATTGCTGAATTGGATTTAAATCCGTTTGTCGTTCACCCTCACGGTGCGACGATTCTGGATGCGCGAATACGTGTCACCACAGTCGAACCGCGGACGCTGCTAGGTGTGCGGCAGTAAAGCCGATTGTTGATAGATCGAATAGGTCATCTCGGTCCTATAAACTGATCGCCAAACCTGAAGACTGGGACAATGAGACCTCCACGCAGCTCTGCCCGGTGACGTCAGGGGCTTTTTAGCGACGCCATATTTGGTTTCTAAGTCCGTATTTGGCGTCGAACAGCGAATACCGACACCTGCTTTCCCTCTCCAGCCACCAGCTTCACACATTCCACCTTTCTCAATTCTTTCAACAACTTAGCTTCCTCCATGGCCCAACCCTTTGGTCTTGGCCCTGGCGTTGCACTAGTGCCAACCGCCAACGACGAAAGGCATTACAACTATGACGAATATCGGCAACGTAAAAGGACGGTCGAATATGAGAGCCCGCAATCTTCTACTTGTGACTCTGACGATTATTGGCTTGAGCGTTTCCATTGCCGGCCAGGAACTCATGGCACCCGGCGGTACTGTAGTACCGCCAGCCTCAGACGTTTTGCCGTTGGATCGCGCAATTTCAATCGCACTCGAGAATAACCGCTCCGCAAAAATCGCACGCCTCGAAACCGAAAAAGCTAGCGATAGAGTGGCCGAAACGAAGACCTATCGACTGCCTCAATTCAAGCTGACAACGCTAGTCCAACAGCCGCTGACGACTTTTGATACCACGTTCGAAAAAGGACTTTTTGGGACAGTACCAAGTGAGGACACGGTGGTCACGTCATCGATGAAACCAAATGCACTCGTAGTCGCGCAGATGAGTCAGCCATTAACGCAACTTCATAGGATCAATCTTCAAATCAAACAACAGCAGGCCGCTGCCGAAATCACCAAGGCTCAGTTGAGCGCCATGGAACAACAGTTAGTCAACGATGTGAAGCGAGCGTATTACGCAATTCTCGAAACTCAGGGAGCTTTCGAATCGGCGGAGGCCACGATCAAGCTGTACCAGGAAATCGATCGCATCACTGGTGAATACGTTGTCCAGCAGGTTGCTCTGAAAACCGATCATATGGATGTGCAGACACAACTTGCGAAAGCTGAATATCAGGTGTTGACACTTAACAACCAGCTCGCCTCGCAAAAGGAACAGCTGAACAACTTGCTTGGCCGCGATGTTCGTACGGCTTTCGTCGTAACAGATGCAATGGAGTCGGCCCAGATCATGATGCGCGAGACAGACCTGGCACACGCAACGCAGAAAGCACTTTCACAGCGGCCCGAACTTCGCGAGGCTGGTTTGAAACTTGAGCAAGCGAAACTCGACAAGCGCATCAAGAAGTCAGAGTTCATTCCGGATGTGAGTCTGACAGTCAACTACGTTTCCACGTTCAGCTATTCAGATTTTCTGCCCCGCAGCGTAAGCGGGATCGGCGTTCAGATGGAATGGGAATTCTTCGATTGGGGACGAAAGAAACGACAGCTCGCTGAGAAAGAGGTAAGCATCAAGCAAGCTGACAACCAACTCCAGGAGTCACAGAACCAAATTGTTATGGAAGTGAATAGTCGCTTTCGACGCATGCAGGAAGCATGTCAGCTTCTGCGAGTGACAAAGCAAGCTCAAACCGCGGCGCGGGCGACCGTTCAAATGGTCACGTACCGCTATCGACAGGATGCGGTGTTACTGAAGGATGTGCTGAAGGCGCAGGCGAGTTTGGCTGATTCTAACTACGAATATCAAAAAGCACTGTTGTCCTTCTGGACCGCTAAAGCTGATTTCGAGAAAGCGATAGGAGAAGACAAATGAAAACCAAATTCTACGTAACACTCGCGTGTTTAGTTCTAACGGGCGTCATTACTGGTTGCGGAAAAACCGAGACCAGGGTCAAGCAGGCGAGACCGGTGAAAGTGAAGTCAGTTGAAAACCATTCTTCCAGCAACAACGTCCGTTACTCAGCAAGTATCAGACCGAGCTCGCAAGTCGAAGTAGCGTTTAAGGTCAGTGGCTATGTGGATGCGATCGCGCGTGAGAAGGATGCGGCAAATCAGTGGCGCTATATCCAGGCCGGCGATGTCGTGAGCAAGGGAACTGTGCTCGCGCGAATCCGCCAGAGCGACTTTGTGGCGCGAGTGAATGAAGCCAAATCACAGGCAGGCGAAGCGAAGTCAGCTCTGGAAGCGAATCAGTCGCAAGTCAAAGAGGCAATGGCGGCAGTGGAGACCTACAAAGCACAAGTGCACGACGCCCGCGCAGCCTTCGAACGTGCTGGGTTGGATTTCGAGCGAGCGAAAGCTTTGTTCTCGACACAGTCAATGACCAAGCCCGACTTCGACGCGGCCAAGGCGCAGTACGAAATCGCAAAAGCGAAATTGGATGCCGCTGAAGGAAACCTTCAGGCAGGCCAGGCAAAGGTCTCAACCGCTCAGGCACAGATAGGTGTTGCACAGTCGAAAATCAACAGCGCAGAGGCTGTGACCTATACAGCAACGATTCCACTCGAGGATACAGAGTTAAAAGCTCCAATGACTGCAGTAGTTCTCGAAAGAAAAGTCGAAGTGGGTGCTCTGGTTGGATCTGGAACGTCAGGATTTGTGTTGGCGGACGTCTCAGAAGTTAAAGCTGCGTTTGGTGTCTCAGATCTCGCGCTACCGAATTTCAAACTGGGCGATGTTCTGAACATGACAAGTGACGCGATGTCGGGAAGAGAGTTTAGCGGTCACATCTCGCGGATTTCACCTTCGGCCGATCAAGCCAGTCGAGTGTTCGATGTGGAAGTGACAATTCCAAATACAGACGGCGCATTGAAACCTGGAATGATTGCTTCACTGAGTGTCAATGAGGGCGGACAGTCAGCACAGGCAGTGCCCGTTGTCCCGCTAACATCGATTACGAGATCCAAAGTGGACCAAAGTTCATATGCCTTGTTTGCAGTAGAGACAGTAAATGGAAAACAGATCGCACGATTACGAACTGTCAGCCTCGGTGATTCATTTGGCAACTCGATCGCGATCAAGTCTGGTGTGAAACCGGGCGAGATTGTGGTTGTCAGTGGAGTCACGTTACTGGCGGATGGGGATGAGTTGAGTGTTATCAATTGAAAACCGGTCTTTGGTCTTTGGTTTTTGGCCTTAGCAAGAACCAGAACAAAAGAACAAAAGAACCAAAGCCAAAGACCAAAAACCAAAGACCACGATCGGAGAGAGCCATGTCACACGGAAAGACTGACGCAGACATCATCAAGAACAAGCACAATACAGCGCGATTCTTCGTAGAGACGCGTCATGTCTCGTGGGTGCTTTTGATAATCACTTGCCTGTGGGGAGTGTACGGCTATTTCAGCATGCCCCAACGCAAGGACCCGGAAGTTCAGGTTCGCACCGCGGTGGCATTGGTACCCTGGCCTGGATCGAGCGCAGAAAAGGTCGAACAACTCGTTACCAAAAAAGTCGAAGAGCAGATGGCTGCTAACTCGAAGGTGACAAAAATTGAATCGATCTCCCGAACCGGTCTTGCTGTTATCTACGTTGAACTTGATGAGAACTTGAAAGAGACAGGCAAAGAGTTTGACGACATCAAACTCAAGCTCGACGGTATCAAAGATCTGCCGAGCGGTGCTGGCCCTATCAACTTCATCAAGGACTTCGGCGACACGGCTGCACTGATGCTGACCGTTGCGAGTCCCAAGACTGACGACTCCGAGATCGTTGCACGTGCCAGGTCAATTCAGACCGCTATCGAGAATCAACGCAATCAAATGACCGGCGACAAGAGTTCCCGCTTTACGCTAGTGCTTAATTCACCAGTCACCGTGCAGACGCACTTGATGCAACCAACGATCGAAATGTTTCTGGGCTTTATCAAGGAGAAGAACTTTGCGAATGACGTTCACTTGATCGAAGGCGATCGGTTTCTCGGTTTCGATGGCGTTTCGAATAAGAGTGACGAAGAGATTATGAGTTTTGTCCAGCAGTTTGTGAACGAACGACTTCAGGCGGGAGAGTTTCATCCGGATTCGTGGCCGCCGATGATCGTTCGTGATCCTCAGGAGACGCAAGCAAGGCTCAAGGCCGTCGCAGGTGATAAATACAGCCATCGCCAAATGGATCAGTACACGGATCTCATCGAGAAGACATTGAAGTCCGTGCCGCAGGTGTCGAAGGTCAGCCGCAATGGGGTTTTGAACGAGTCCGTTTATCTCTTGTACTCGCAGGAGAGATTAGCCGCGTACGGGTTAAAGCCGAGCAGTCTCGAAGATGCGTTGAAGGGTCGCAACATCTCAACACCTGGTGGGCAGGTTAACGTTGAAGGTAAGAACGTCACGATTGATCCATCGGGCGAGTTCAAGGATGAACATGAGATTGGCGATGTTCTGGTTAGCACCTCCGCGAAAGGCTCACCAGTGTACCTGCGCGACATGGTCGATGTGGTGCGCGGATATGAAAACCCGGTTCGTTATGCAAACTTTTTCAACTGGCGAGACTCGCAAGGTAATTGGCACCGCAGTCGTGCGATCACTCTTTCCGTTCAAATGCGTTCCGGAGAAAAGATCGGCAAATTTGGCGATGGCGTCGACCAGGCTTTGGCAACTCTAAAGCAGCAGTTACCTGAAGACTTGATTATGGCGCGGACTTCCGACCAGCCGTTGCAGGTCGAAGAGAGTATCGACCTGTTCATGAAGAGTTTGTACGAAGCAATCATTCTGGTGGTGATCATCGCCTTGATCGGTTTCTGGGAGTGGCGTTCGGCGCTCCTGATGGCGCTCTCGATTCCGATTACTCTCGCGATGACTTTCGGAATGATGAAGGTCCTGGGTATCGACTTGCAGCAGGTTTCGATTGCAACGCTGATCATTGCGCTGGGTCTGCTGGTCGATGACCCGGTTGTGGCCGGCGACGCGATCAAGCGCGATCTCGCGTTAGGTCATCCTTCGATTATTGCCGCATGGCTTGGGCCAACGAAGTTAGCTGTCGCAATTCTGTATGCAACGATCACAAATATCGTCGCCTACTTGCCATTTCTGTTAATTGGCGGCTCGACTAAAGAATTTATTTACAGCTTGCCGATAGTATTGACCTGTTCGCTCGTAGCTTCTCGGCTTGTTTCCATGACGTTCATACCTTTGCTGAGCTACTACCTCTTAAGGCCGAAGTATGAGATGCCCATCGCTGAACGACGCAAGCAGGGCTTTGCGGCAAAATACTACCGAGTGGGAACGTGGGCGATTAATCATCGATGGAAAGTCATGGCGGGCGCACTCGTGTTCCTGATCGTTGGCGGTTTGGTGGCTTCACGTTTGAAGACGCAGTTCTTCCCCAAGGATCTTTCTTATCTTTCATATGTAGATGTTTGGTTGCCAGAGGACGCGCCATTTACAGCAACAAATGAAGCGGCGATGCGATCGGAAGAAGTTATTCGGGAGGTTATGAAGGAATATGGCGAGCATCACCCGGAAGATGGCAAGCCCCGTGAAGTCTTGAAATCGTTGACGACTTTTGTCGGTGGAGGCGGGCCGCGTTTTTGGTTCTCGGTTTCTCCTGAGATGCAGCAATTGAACTACGCGCAGATCATCATTCAAGTCAAAGACAAACATGACACGGGCCACCTGGTTGGTTTGTTGCAAACTGCATTGTCGGAGCGTGTGCCTGGTGCTCGCATAGATGTGCGCCAACTCGAATCCGGTAAAGCAGTGGGCTTGCCCGTCTCGATACGCCTTACCGGTGAAGATCCGCAGGTCATGCGAAGCTACGGAGAACGCGTCAAGCGAATACTGGAGCAGACGAATGTGGCTGAGCGAGTTCGTGACGATTGGGGTGACGAGAGTTTTGCCGTTCGGCTTAAGACAGACCCTGACCGCGCCAACATTGCCGGTCTGACAAACTATGATGTGGCCATGGCTTCAAAGTCCGCTACCGTAGGCCATAAAGTGACCACGCTACGTGAAGGCGACAAAGAGATTTCTGTCATGGCGCGATTGCGAATGGAAGAGCGTGCTCAATTAGCAGATCTGAAAAATCTTTACGTTTACTCGAGTCAGGGTCAACAGAAGATTCACTTGAGTCAGGTTGCCGAGACCGAATACGGGATGCAGACCGAGAAGATCAGATCGCGTAATCAGTTTCGTACGATCACGATTGCCGCGATGCCGTCTGAGGGTCGTCTTTCCTCTGAAATCATGAAGGCGGCTCGACCACAATTAACCGAACTCCAAAAAGAGCTGCCGGCTGGTTATCGCCTGGAGATTGGCGGCGAAGAGGAAGATCAGATCAAGGGTTTCCGAGATCTGACCATGGTCCTGGCGATCTCAGTCGTCTGCATTTTTCTTGCGCTGGTGTTCCAATTCAAGAATGCGGTCAAGCCTTTCATCGTGTTTGCGGCGGTTCCGTTTGGGATGGTGGGTGCTCTGGCTGCGTTATGGATTATGGGTGCCCCGTTTGGATTCATGGCGTTTCTTGGAGTCGTGAGCCTGGTTGGTGTGATCGTGAGTCACATCATCGTCTTGTTTGACTTTATCGAAGAAAAACACGCCGAAGGCGAACCGTTGATCGAAGCGCTGTTGGATGCGGGCATCATGCGATTGCGACCAGTGCTGATTACCGTTGGTGCAACCGTGATCGCACTGTTTCCACTTGCGTCGCACGGTGGGCCACTTTGGGAGCCGATGTGTTACGCACAGATTGGCGGATTGAGCGTAGCGACTTTCATCACGCTTTTACTTGTTCCAGTTCTGTACGCCATCTTTGTGTTGGATCTGAAACTGGTGAAGTGGGAGAAGACAGAGAAAGAGGCTGTGGTTGTTGAGCAGCCTATTGCCGTAGAAGTGTAAAGGTTCGCTGCGCCTCCTCTGCGTAGCAAACCAACAACTTTTTGTATTGTTAGCAAGATTTTCTGGTCCCGAAGGGACCGAAGTTAATAGCCGTGGGCGAGCGCTCTGCGCGAAGCCCACGGGAGTTAAGCAGCAAGGATTGAAGACCCTGAAAGGGTCAAACAACCGGCCCGATTCGACCCTTTCAGGGTCGACCGATGTAACCGATTAGTTCCGTGGGCTTCGCGCAAAGCCGCTTACCCACGGCTATTAACTTTCATCCTTTCAGGATGGTTCGGTTGCGGCCTAAGTCGCCCTGCGTCTCTGGGGTGCCCTAAATGCGGCAACCCAAAACCGCAGAGAACGCAAAGGAAGCGCAGAGAAGAATAGGAATTCGAAAATGAAACCGCTGAATCTTACAGCAGCAATCAGAACACGACGATTGAAGCGACGGCAAAGTCTGTCGCACGCGTTCAATAATCAGTTTGCACTCGAGATTCTGAAGAGCGACAAGTTGCGCGTAAGCATCTTGCTTGGCGTTTGGTTGAGTGCGTGTGTGGTTCTGTCCTTCCTGGCGATCACATTTTCACGCTCTTTCCAACATGCGTTTCATGGGAAGTTTGATGGCTTCTTCCTGGCATTCCTTATCGGTGTTGGGCTAACCACGCTTTATCTATTGTTTGAGCGATCAGCGATCGATCGTCTCATAAGAACCGAGAAAGATGGTTTGGTAGCGCTTCGATTCTTAAGTGCATTTATAGAAACAAGCATTCCGACTCTTGGCATGTACATGTCCGGCCAGTTCCTGGGCCCTGTTTATGGGCTCTACACACCGGCACCGATGGTCTATGGAATATTCATCGTGCTTTCCATACTCCGGTTGGATTTCCGTTTGTGCGTCTTTACAGGGCTCGTTGCGGGTTTCGAATACATTGCCCTGGCGATGTGGGTGATTAGCAGTGAACCCGGTATGCAAGTTGAGCCGATCCTCATTGGGGTGCCCCATCATTTATTCAAGGGAATCATTTTGATTGGCACTGGTGTTGTTGCCGGATTGGTTTCCGTTCAGATTAGAAAACGCATCCTGAGTTCATTCGAGTCGGTGGAGGAACGAAATCGGATCAGCAGAACGTTTGGTGAGTATGTTTCGCCGGCTGTCGTGGAGACTTTGCTCGATCTAAAACCTGACTTGAGAAGCGAAAACAAGAATGTGTGTGTGATGTTTCTCGACATCCGCAACTTTACAGGTTTCGCAGAAAAGAGGACTCCTGAGGAAGTCGTGACGTATCTCGAGTCGCTGTTTGAATTCATGGTCGAGATCATTAATCGCAATAACGGCATCATTAATAAGTTCCTCGGAGATGGGTTTATGGCAGTCTTTGGCGCTCCACTTTCGGATGGCCACGATTGCGCGAACGCTGTGCGCTCAGCTCAAGAAATCCTGGCGAAGATTCGGGAGGAAGAGGAACGGGGGACAATACTGCCCACCACTGTTGGAATCGGTTTGCATTCGGGGCAAGCCGTCACCGGGAGCATTGGCTCAGCGTTGCGAAAGGAGTACACGGTAATTGGAGACGTGGTGAATCTGGCGGCCCGGATCGAAAAACTTAACAAGCGCTTTGGATCGCAGTTACTCATTTCAGAGATGGTTTCGAAGGCTGTGGGAAGTGTCGCCGGCGCCATTTCGAAAGGAACAGTGACCGTCAGAGGACGTGAGAAAGGGATAGAGATCTATCAATTGGCTTGAGACGTGGATAGGTCCTATTGGTCATATAAGTCCTATAGGTCCTACAGCGCGCAAACTGCCCTGACTAACGCAGAGAACGCTTCGAACCGCAGAGAACGAAAATTACGCGTTATACAAGTAGGAGAATAGTTATGAAATCGGAAATGATAATTTTCTTGATGATATTGGTTGTTAGTTGTTTTTCGACGCCTGCGTTTGGCCAAAACAAGCAAAGCGCTGTCGAAACAGTCCTCGATCTAAAACTTCAGCTGATCGACCTTGACGCCAAACAAGAGACCGCAAAATTAAAAGTGCAGCAGCTCGAGGAGGCGCTCAAGCCAGAGAACATCGAACATTCACTTGCAGGTGTCGGATCGACGAGACCTGAAGAATTGCGTGAGCAACGGCGTCGTCAGTTGTCAATTGAAAAGAAAGCGGCAGATGCACAGCTCGAACAGTTGACCCTAAAACGAACTCAGTTGGAAACTGCTTTGGCGGCGGCAGAGGTGCAGGCTTACCAACAGAGTGCCGGTGGACCCGGAATTGAAAACAGCCTTCGGGCCGGTTTCATCACACCGACATGGCTGCTTGCTATGGGTGTTTTGACAATACTAATCATCGCAGTTGTTGTGTGCGTTTCTGTGCTACTCCGGATGCAGGCTATTCAGCGCGCGCTGCGTTAACGCCGCGAATTTTCAAACCGATCCAAGCTCTCCATTGATAGAACAAGTAAGGAAGGGCTGGTTTACCCCCGCTGTTTGCCGAGGAGCTAATCGGGCAGCAGGCGGGGGTAAAACCGCCCTTCCTCACTTGTTCTCTACGCAGGGCTCCTTAGAACGCTTGATCCTTGATTTTTGTACAAAGTGCTAAGAACTTGTACGATGGCACGAAGTTGTTCAGGATAAGTCTGACGCACAATGACGACCGCGATCATTCATCATCCAGTCTTCGAAGAACACGACACTGGCTTCGGCCATCCTGAATCACCATCTCGATACAATGTAGTAATGGACGCGTTGCGCTCTGACGCCGGGTTGTGGTCTAAGCTTCGCGAAGTTGAAGCCCAGGAAGCAACGCGCGGGGATATTCAAGCAGCTCACTCACCGCAGTTATACAAGCTTGTGGAAAGAGCAGTAGCCGAAGGCATCGGTTACCTTGATGCTGATACCACTGTTTCGATGTATTCACTTGATGCGGCTCGACACGCAGCTGGGGCTCCGTGTCAGGCAATTGATCTGATAATGTCAGGCGAGATCACCAATGCATTTGTTCCGGTCCGACCGCCCGGACATCACGCCACGCATGAACGTGCGATGGGGTTTTGCCTTTTTAACAACGTCGCTATCGCGGCGCGCTATGCTCAAAATAAGTACAGCGACATTGACCGCGTCGCGATAATCGATTGGGACGTGCATCACGGCAATGGCACGCAGGGAATCTTCTATGATGATCCAACAGTTTACTTTTTCTCTTGCCATCAGTATCCCTGGTATCCCGGCACCGGTACTCGCGGCGAAACCGGCATGGGGCGAGGACTTGGCTATACAATAAACCTTCCGTTGCGCGCCGCAACGCCTGCTAATGAACAGAAACGCGCCTTTGAGTCTGCTCTGGAAGGAATGGCTTCAAAGTTCAATCCGGATCTGATTATTATCTCAGCAGGTTTCGATTCACACCGCGACGATCCGCTGGGCCAACTGTTGTTGAGTGATCAGGATTTCATCGACATGACGCGTGCCGTTAAGCAATGGGCGGAGAGCAGTTGCAAGGGGAGACTGGTTTCGTGTTTGGAGGGTGGTTATAACCTGGAGACGTTAGGTGAGACTGTTCGTGCGCATGTTCGAGAATTGTCCGACGAACTTTAGTTTGTCGCCCTACCTAACTCGTACCGTTGAGTTTGCAGAGTTCGCTTGCTATTCGCCTTTCAATTAAGGCCAGCACGACAAACTAAAGTTCGTCGGACACAGATAACATGAACCACACGCTACCTGGCGAAGACCTGGTTTTAGAAGGCATCGAGGATCTGCGCGCGGGTCGTAAGACGATTGCGGCGTTGCTGGTTGCAATAGGCGCACCCAAATTGCGCAGCATTGGTCTAGAGCTACCTGTTTTCGACATTCCTTATCCGGAACATCGGCTCTACGATCTATTGGCCGAGGATGATTCAGACTCCGCTCATTCCCGCTATAACGCACTAATCAGAAGACTCGTCAGTTTTGAGCGAGCGGCTTTATGCGTCAAAGAGTAACGCGACTTCGACTCGAACAGTTCATGTCAGCCTTTGCTGGTAGCAAAACTCCGGCACGGATCTATCTTGTCGGTGGCGCGACAGCCGTACTCTTTGACTGGCGTGATTCGACTGTTGATGTTGATATAAAGATCATTCCTGACAGCGACGAAATTCTGAGAACCCTTCCGAAACTCAAAGAAAACCTACACATCAATATTGAGCTTGCTGCTCCCGACGACTTCATTCCTGCTCTGCCGGGTTGGCAGGAGCGAAGTAAATTTATTAGACGTGAGGGTTCGATCGACTTTTTTCATTATGACTTTTACGGCCAGGCTCTGGCCAAGATTGAACGAGGACATGAGACAGATTTAACTGACGTCAAACACATGTTGGAAATGGGTTTGATTAAACCAAACAGGATGTGGAAACTTTTCCTAAAGATTGAAGGCGAGCTCTATAAGTATCCTGCCATTAACCCCGAATCTTTCCATTCTGCTGTACAAAACTTCGTAAGCGATCTCCAGCGATAATCACTTGTTCGGCGGCGCCAGGCTTTTAATAATCTTCTCCCTGAACACGGCTGCGTCTTTCTTGATCTGAGGCTCGCTCAACGTTAACAGCCGACGATTCTGCATTACCACTCGCCCGTTAATTATCACACTCTCAACGTCAAACGACTTCGTCGCATAGACCAAATCCGAATAGACGTTATAAAGCGGAATCTGGTTTAGTGAGTCGCGTTCTATAATCAACAGGTCTGCACGTTTCCCTTTTTCCAGTGAGCCGATCTCTTTTTCGAGATGCAGCGCCTGGGCGCCGCGTATCGTTGCCAACTCGAATGCCTGTTGAGCCGAGATCACTTTCGGGTCTCCACTAAACACCTTGTGGAGTTTCGCAACCGTGTCCATCTCTTCCCACATATTCAGATCGTTGTTCGATGCCGCACCATCAGTCCCCAGCCCGACAAGCAGGCCTTCGTTCATCATTCGTGGGACCGGCGCCACACCCGATGCTAGTTTCATGTTGGACTGGGGATTGTGGACTACTCCAACACCGCGTCTCTTAAGAATGCTGATGTCACTCCCCTGCGGCCACACCACGTGGGCTGCTATTACGCGGTCATTCAGGAACCCGATACGGTCGAGGTATGCAACCGGGCTTGCGCCTTTTGCTTTTACACTGTCATCGACTTCGCGCTTCGTTTCTGAAATGTGCGTCACGATCGGCGCACCCGTACGATCCGAAAACGCTCTCACCGCCTTCAAGTGATCTTCAGACACTGTGTAGGGAGCGTGTGGAGCGATTGCCGGCACAATCAAATCGTTTCCCTTCCAACGACTGACAAATTTTTCCACGTACGCCATCCCTTCGGCGTTCGTCTTGTTGTCCGCGACGGGAAAATCGATGATGGTTTCGCCAAGCACTGCACGCACACCAGCATGCGAAGTCTCTTCAGCTATTGCATCTTCGAAGTAATACATATCGCAGTAGGTGGTCGTCCCTCCACGAATCATTTCCGCCAAACCCAACCGCGTACCTGCGCGAACAAATTCTTCGCTGACATTCTTTGCTTCCGCGGGAAAGATGTATTTGGTTAGCCACTCCTGAAGATCAATATCGTCCGCCAATCCACGAAATAGAACCATCGGGATGTGCGTATGGCCATTAATCAATCCGGGCGTAATTAACTTGCCTGCTGAATTGATTCGTTGCCGCGCCGTGTAAGTGCTCTCAATCTGCACGCGCGTACCAATTGCGACAATCCGTCCATTCTTAACGGCCAGGCCTCCATCCTCAATCACATCTCTCGCACTATTCATCGTCACAATTGTTCCACCCAACACCAGCAGATCGGCGCTCTCGCGTGATGAACGACGGTTCTGAGCGGCGGATTGTGAGACCGAATTCATGAGTGTCGCGATAAGTAAGACAAGAAAGAATTTTTTCATAGGCGCAAATAGATTCGTCCCTATTTGTCGTATAGGTCCTATTTCTTCTTCAAACCAATCAGGAATCGCGCATCAAACGCGCTGGGAAGCAGATCCTTAATGTGGAACAATTCGCTCTTGCCCTCAAGATTGGCGAAGACGATCGTTGCTTCCCGGGCAAACTCCCAAATGATTTGCCGGCAAGTTCCACAGGGCGGAGTCAGTGTTTCCGTGTCTGCAACGACAGCTAGCTCCGTGAAGTGCTTCTCACCTTCGGACAGAGCTTTCCATATCGCGACGCGTTCAGCGCAAACAGTCAACCCGTAACTTGCACTCTCAATATTGCAGCCGGTGTAAATTTTGCCGTTCGAAGTCCTGACCGCAGCGCCTACGAGGAATTCAGAAAAAGGAGCAACCGAGTGTTGGCGCGCTTGCTGGGCCGCTTCAATCAGCGGCCGAAATCTTTCTTGACTCAATGCTGACCTCCAATTGGATGTAAAGCACTGGCCAGCCTTTCGCGAATCTTTCCGCTTAGCAAATCAATGCTCACGAGATTATGACCACCTTCTGGAATTATCACATCGGCGTACCGCTTTGACGGTTCGACAAACTGCATGTGCATTGGACGGACCGTTGCGAGGTACTGCTCAATTACAGACTCCGCGGTCCTGCCTCGTTCAGCAATGTCTCGCCGCAAGCGTCGAATAAAACGAATATCATCGGGTGTATCTACAAAGACCTTAATATCCATCTGTTCAAGCAGCCGTGGCTCAGCGAAGATAAGGATGCCTTCGACGATAACGATCGGTTTGGGTTCTACGAGCCTCGTTTCGACCATCCGTGTGTGCGTTTTGAAATCATAAACTGGCAACTCTATTGGCTCACCCGCCTTCAGCTTGCGAACATGGTTTACCAGCAAGTCGTTGTCGAGTGCATCGGGATGATCGAAGTTAGCAACCTGGCGATAGTCAAGCGGCAGGTCTTTGATATTTCGGTAATACGAGTCTTGTTGTATGAAGACTACTTCGTTGGCGCTAACAGATTCGAGAATGCGATTAGCAACAGTTGTTTTCCCTGAACCCGTTCCGCCACAGATGCCTATGATCATTGACTAACTTCCATTTTCAACGTTCATTGCCGATTTCCGATTGCCAATTGCCGATTTGCGTTATGTCCGACGAACTTTAGTTTGTCGTGCGTTTGAACTAAAGCCCGCGATGATCTAGTGGATTGTGTTTGGTTACCTCGACAAACTAAAGGAGGCTCTGATTAAGTACGATAGGCTGTTAGCCTGTCGGCGATCTTAGCCATAATCCTGAGGCAAACCACGACAGGCTAACAGCCTATCGTACTTAATCAGAGCTTTCTAAAGTTCGTCGGACATAAACGCAATCGGCAATTGGCAATCGGAAATCGGAAATCGGAAATCGGAAATCGGAAATCGGAAATAAACTAAACCCTGCTGTTGATCCTTCCCACAATCTTCCGCAACAACTGCGTAAACGTTTCCCTGACTCTATCACCCGTAGCCATCACATCGTCATGGTTGATGGGCTCATCACTTATTCCTGCAGCCATGTTCGTTATACATGAGATGCCCAGAACTTCCAGATCCATGTGACGCGCCACGATCGCTTCCGGCACGGTGCTCATTCCCACAGCATCTGCACCTAAGTTACGCATCAGGTGAATCTCCGCGGGTGTTTCATAACTTGGACCGGCAAGCGCGGCATAGATGCCGCGCCTCACTTCAACGTTAAGCGCCTTCGCTTCCTCAATAACTATCTCCTGAAGTTCAGGTGAGTAAACTGCAGTCATGTCGGGGAATCGTGGTCCAAAGCGACCGTCATTAGGCCCGCGCAGCGGGTTGTCACCCAGCAAGTTCAGATGATCGCTGATAATCATCAGAGCGCCCTGCGTGAACTGAACATTAACACCACCAGAGGCATTCGTAAGAATGAGCGTCTTAATGCCGAGCAGTTTGAAAACTCTGATAGGAAACGTCACTTCCTCGAGTGAGTAACCTTCATAGAAGTGTACTCGTCCCTGCATGGCCACTAGCGGGACCTGATCGATCTTGCCGATGACTAACCGGCCGGCGTGTCCTTCAGCGGTGGAACGCGGAAAACCAGTGATGTCTTCGTACGGAATAGCGACGGCATTTTCGAAGTCATCAGCAAACGCGCCTAGACCACTGCCTAAGATGATCGCAATCCGTGGAGTTTCGGTTGTTCGGGAGCGAATGATGCGCGCGGCGTGTTCCGCGCGTTCGTAGAGTCCGGTGCCTGCCACTGGTTCTGCCATGCTGCCTTCCCTTAGCTCTATTTTTCCTTCTGATAGGGGATTCCCAAAGCTTTCGGGGGCCGTGAAGATCCAATAAAGCCGGCGAGCACAATGATGGTCAATACATAAGGAACCATTTGAATGAATTGAACCGGGATGTCTTCGCCTGATGGTAACTTTACCGCGCCTTGCATCTGAATAGAAATAGCCTCGGTGAAACCGAAAAGTAAACAAGCCAGCATTGTTTGAACTGGACGCCACTTGCCAAATATCAATGCCGCCAATGCAATAAACCCTCGACCCGCGGTCATGTTTCTGGTGAATAACGACGACTGGCCAATAGAAAGATAGGCACCACCAATCCCTGCGAGAACACCGGCAATCAAAACGCCGGCATACCTGATCTGGTTAACACTCACGCCTGCAGCATCTGCCGCTTCCGGTTTCTCGCCGACAGATCGGAGCCGTAAGCCGAAGGGCGTTCGGTACATCACATACCAGCTCACGGCGACCATGGCGAACGCAAGAACGATTGGGGTCCAGGGAATCAGGTGTTCCTTTGGAAGCTGAGGAGTGGAACCTGAAGACAGGAAGAAAGCCCCACTCAAAAATCCTGGCATGCCGAGCATTAATATATTGATTGCAGCGCCACTAACAACTTGATCTGCCTTGAATCGAATACACGCTACTGCGTAGATAGCTGCGATGAACAAGCCTGCGAGCATTGCAGCTAATAGGCCTATCCATGGACTTGCATTGCCCAATCCTAACTTTGCATCGGCGGCGTAAGTGACAGCAGCAGCAGTAAAGGCGCCTGCCAACATCTTTCCTTCGAGCGCAATGTTGATGACGCCGGACCTCTCGGAAAACATTCCTCCCAACGCAGCGAGAATCAATGGCGTCGCCAGTCGGATAGTCGATAAGACAAGCGAGACTGTAAAGATGTCTTTCATATATTAGTTTGGGACTTCACTGTCTCTGCGTTTCCTCAGCGTTCTCTGCGTCTCTGCGGTTGATCGGGATCTGCAGATTTAACCGCAGAGACGCAGAGTACGCGCAGAGCTCCTACAGCTTCGCGTACTTCAATCCAAACTTCCCTGTCACGTATTGGAAGAATGCTTCAGCGGCAACGAACAGAATTATGATCCCCTGCAAGACCTGAACAATGTCTTTCGTGACGTGCTCCGAAAAACCATCAACGTAGATCCCGCCGTGTTGTAGAACTGCGAATAACAGAGCAGCCATGATGACACCAACGGGATGATTGCGCCCGAGTAACGCGACAGCAATACCGGTGAATCCATATTGATCCGAAAAACCATCATAGTAACGATAGTGATAACCCATCACGTCGTTGATACCAACCATACCTGCGAGTGCCCCAGAGACCGCCATCGCCAGGACAATCTGTTTGCGAATCGAGATGCCACCATACTCTGCTGCTGAAGGATTACTGCCTGTCGAACGAATTTCGTAGCCCCACTTTGTGCGCCACAGAAATAAATAGACGAGCAAGCAACAAAGTAGCGCCAGTATGAATGCGAGATTCAGGGGGATTCGTTCCGGGAAACCCGGAATGAATTTTCCCAATCGCGCGATGTGCGCACCATAACCGATTGGTGCTGTTTGAAGGATCGGATCGCCTGGAATCTTGTAGTGATACTGAGTGAAGTAACTGACGAGCGCGACGGCAATGAAGTTGAGCATGATAGTGTTGATGACTTCATGCGAACCAAACTTTGCCTTTAGGACTCCCGGAATTGCGCCCCAAAAAGCCCCCACCAGGATTGCGGCGGCACAACACATCGGCACCAGCAACCACGGCGAAAGATTCGCAAACGTAATACCCACCCAGGCAGTGGCAAATGCCGCGATGTAAAGCTGACCTTCTGCTCCAATGTTGAAAAGACCGCAGCGAAATCCAACGAGCACTGCTAAGCCAGTGAAGATTAGAGGGGTTGCATGAAAGAGCGTGTAGCCAATCCCATCGGGCCAGGAGAGTGCACTACCAAGCAAGAGCCGATACGCCACGATCGGATTATCGCCAATGAGCAGAATAAGGACACCGCCAACTAGAAAAGCTGCGATGACGGCGATCAGTGGAAAAAGCAGTTCTCTCGCAAGAGTTCGCATCTTAGTCTTGAACTTTATGTTTTTCTCTGCGCATTCTCTGCGTGCTTTGCGTCTCTCCGGTGGTATGAAGCCGCGTCACGCTAAAACGCAGAGACGCAAAGCACGCAGAGAAAGCGCAGAGAGTTTCAAGTGCCAACAGGGCTAGTGTCCCCTGGTCATCAACAGACCGATCTCTTCCACCGTCGCGACCTTTGGATCAACTTCGCCAACGATCTTCCCCTGGTGAATCACTAAAAGACGATCAGAAAGACTCGTTACCTCTTCCAGCTCTGCGGAGACAAGCAGGATGGCACAGCCGGAGTCGCGAAGAGCAACGAGCTTCCTATGAATAAACTCGATCGCTCCGATATCGACCCCCCTCGTAGGCTGCGAAACGAGTAACAATTTTGGATCGACATGAAACTCGCGACCAATGATCAACTTCTGTTGGTTCCCACCTGACAACGACTTTGCCGGCAATGTTTCATTCGGAGGCCGGACATCAAAGTTCTTAATGATTTCTGTGACGCGTTGGTGAATTGCATTGTCATCCAGAAACACGCCGCCTAGTGCAGACGCGATTGGCGGCCGATAATGCACACCTAATATCGAATTTTCTGCAAGTGTGAAATCGAGCAGCAAGCCGCGTCGATGACGATCTTCCGGAATGTGTGCTATTCCGAGCTCACGACGCGACCTGGCACCCGCCCGTGTGATGTTCTTTCCTTCGAAGTTGATCTGACCCGTGAGATTGCCTGGCTCGATCAAACCAGCCAACGCTTCGATCAACTCGGTCTGACCATTGCCTTCGACACCGGCAATCCCCACGATTTCACCTTTGCGAACCTGAAACGAGACGTCGTTTATTGGCTTGCTTCCGTCGCGTTTGGTCACGCTCAGGTTGCTCACGATCAATGCGGGCTCGCCGACCTTTGGCTCCGGTTTCTCAACGCGCAAGAGAACCTCACGTCCAACCATCATGCGCGCAAGCTCAGCCGCGTTCGTATCTTTTGTCTGGACCCGGCCCACGACTTTGCCATCGCGCATTACTGTCACTTCATCCGAGATAGCCAGCACTTCGGAGAGTTTGTGAGTGATGATAATCACGGTCTTACCTTGTTCACGCATTCTCCGAAGAATGGTGAAAAATTCTTCTACTTCAAGCGGCGTCAAAACGGCGGTTGGCTCATCGAGGATTAATAGCTTCGCACGTCTGAAGAGTGCTTTTAGAAGTTCGACGCGTTGCTGCTGCCCAACGGAAAGATGTTCGATGATGGCATTCGGATTAACAGCAAGTTTGAATTCTTCGGAAAGCTTACGAATCTCGTTGGCGGCAGTCTTGAGGTCGAGTGCCACAGCAGTTCCGGGTTCTGAACCAAGTACGATGTTTTCAGCAACTGACATCGGTTCAACCAACATGAAGTGCTGGTGAACCATCCCAATGCCCAGCGCGATTGCATCATGAGGAGATCGAATTTCGTGAACCTGACCGTCGACCATGATCTCACCGCTGTCTGGAGTGTAGAAACCATAAGCAATGCGCATCGCCGTAGACTTCCCCGCTCCATTCTCACCAACGATGGCATGTATCGTCCCCGCCTTCACGACGATGTTTACGTTGTCGTTGGCCAAAACCGATCCGAAACGTTTTGTGATGTTTCTTAGCTCAAGCATAAATCGTCGGGTCTTTGGTTTTGGTCTTTGGCCTTTGGTCTTGGTCTTGGTCGGTTTACTAAGATTGAGTTCTACGGTATCTCAACGAACCAATCCTTCCCAAGTAAGCGTTAAGCTTGGGAGTCAGTTCATTCACCAATGGCACCAATCGACTCACCTGCTCCTGATTCAAGAGTCCTCGTTTGTAGGCGCGACGCAACCAATGAATTGTTTCGTAGAGCGATCCACGTGATATGCGGAAAAATCGTCGCAGCTCGGCATTAGTTCCGCGACCGCTCCCTTCAGCAATGTTTGCGCCGATGCTATCTGCCGCTTTAACGATTTGAATTCCTACTGTGTCTTTGGCGAAAAAGTTCCACCGAAGCACAATGTTCCAAATTTCGTCCGCCAGTTTCTCGGACAGTGTATAGATGTGAAGATGTACAAAGTTGGTCTTTTGCATCTTGGGTTCTCCTGAGGAAAGATTGATAAGACCGAATAAAATCAAAGACCAAAAACCAAAGGCCAAAGACCATTATTGATTCATCGCATCTGTCACTTTAATCTCCCCCGCGATAATCTTCTTCTTCGCTTCTTCCGCTAACTGAATTGATTCCGGAGAGACGAGGTCTTTGTTGTATTGATCCATCGCATAGCCCACGCCGTCTTTGTCCAATCCAAAGACGTGGAGACCCGGTGAAAAGCGATGGTTGTAAACTTCCTGCACGATGTTATAGACAGCGTTGTCAACACGCTTCACCATGCTGGTGAGCACAAACCCGGGCTTCACCATGTTTTGGTTCGAGTCGACTCCAATCACAAAGTGCGTAGCTCGCCCGTTCTGTGTACCGGCCTGTTCAACTGCATCGAACGCACCGAGACCCGAATTGCCCGCGGCCGTGAAGATCACATCAGCTCCTTTTCCAATCTGGGCCAGCGAGAGTTCCTTTCCCTTGCCAGGGTTGTTCCAGGCGCCGTCCGTAACGCCAACATAATTCTGAATAACACGGATGTTCGGGTTAACGGATTTCGCTCCTTCTTCGTAACCCTTTTCGAAGCGATGAATCAGTCCGATGTCCATCCCACCCAGAAAACCAATAGTGCCAGTCTGTGAAGCCTTTGCAGCGAGTATCCCAACCAAATAGGAGCCTTCCTGCTCTTTGAACACTAACGATGCGACGTTCGGAAGTTCACTGACGCCGTCAATGATCGCAAAGTGAATGTTTGGATAATCCTTTGCGACTTGTTCCATGATCGGCGCTTGAGCAAAACCAACACCGATGATTAGGTCGAAGTGACGCTCGGCAAATGCCCGCATCGCCGGTTCAATTGCATTTGGAGTTCCGGGTTCAATGTCGCGCAAAACGATCGGAAGATCCCTGGCTGCACGTTGTACACCTTGCCATGCAGCTGCATTGAACGAACGATCGTCCTTTCCGCCAATATCGAAAACAATCCCCACGTGGATCTTCGATCCATCATCCGCGGCGTAACCACGGTTACAACCAGTTAAAGCCAAAGCTGACAAACACAGGATCGAAATCAACACCGCCAGTTTGTATTTCATTCGTTTATTACTTCCTTTACTAACGCGTCATGATCCGGCGGTTCATCTGCAATCTGGTAAGCCGCCCCAATACGACGCACAGCTTCCTCGGCATTTGCGGAGTCCGCGCAATACACAACACCGATAACGTCGCCCGTCTTTACCTGATCTCCAATCTTTCTTTCGGCGATGAATCCAACTGTAGGATCTATCACGTCTTCGATGCGTATGCGGCCGCCACCGATAGCCGCGATGGTGTGTCCAATTTCTGCGGTGTCAACAGTTTTGATGTATCCAGAGCGCGGGGATTCTACCCTAATGAAATCCTTTACCAAAGGAAGGAAATCCCAAGGCGATTCGCACACACGGGCATCGCCGCCCTGCGCAACGATGTTCTTTTGTAGGCAGTCCAAAGCGGCGCCTGAATCGACAACTTGCTGTAGGCGAGCATGCGCTGAGTCGAGACTTTGTTCGGTCTGAGCCAGGACCAACATGTGCGCCGAGAGTTCAATGGATAGATCCAATACCGGCTTTGCTGCAGGTTCGATTTCACCGCGCAAGAGATTGACGCACTCCAGTACCTCAAGAGAGTTGCCGACTGCTTGCCCAAGGGGTTGATTCATATCGGTCAATAACGCGCGCGTCTTAATGCCACAAGAATTTCCTGTGCTCACAAGTGCGTGGGCCAAAGCTTTCGCGCGAGACTCATCGCGCATGAAGGCGCCATTGCCGACTTTGACATCGATAACCATCGCGTCTAAACCCGCGGCACCCTTTTTCGAAATGATTGAAGCAACAATTAAAGGAATGGCTTCTACTGTCGAAGTTGCATCACGAAGCGCGTACATTTTCTTGTCGGCCGGCGCAATCTCTGCAGTTTGTCCGGCCATTGCATAACCGACTTCCGTAAGCGTCCGGCGAAACTCCGAAGAGCTGAGATTCACCCGATACCCGGGAATTGACTCGAGCTTATCGAGCGTGCCTCCAGTGTGACCAAGGCCACGTCCCGAGATCATCGGCACACACACTCCACATGCTGCAACCATCGGGGCGATGATCAGTGAGGTTTTGTCGCCGACACCGCCGGTCGAGTGTTTATCTGCTTTCGGTTTGGAGATCTCGGAGAAATCGAGGATGCTGCCGGAATTCAACATTGACTCAGTCAACGCCTGTTGTTCACCCTCATCCATGCCATTCAAGTAAATGGCCATCAACAAGGCGCTGATCTGGTAATCGGCAATCGTGCCTTTTGTAACGCCTTCGATGAAGAACCTAATCTCATCCTGAGATAGGCTCTTTCCGTCTCTCTTTTTTCTAATAACGTCTTGAGGTCTCAAGCTGCTTCCTTAGTTGCTCTCCATCAGCACAGCGGCCTGAGCAGTAACTGCGAGCCCTTGACCCACTGCATCAACTCCTTCACCAGTCTTTGCTTTAATACTCACGCAAGCTGGCTCGACACCCAGGATGTCCGCGATGTTGGACCGCATAGAATCCACGTAAGGTCTCAACTTCGGTGACTCCAGAAGTACTGTCGAGTCAACGTTCACTACATGAAGGTTACGTTCACGAGCTAGCCACATCACGCGCGACAACAACTCCAAACTATTAGCAGCACTCCATTGCGGATCTTTATCCGGAAAATGAACACCAATATCTCCCTCGCAAAGAGCGCCGAGGATCGCATCAGCAATCGCATGCACGAGCGCATCTGCATCGGAGTGTCCTTCTCCACCCAGATCGGATGCAATCTGCACTCCTCCGAGCACAAGTGGTCGTCCTTCAACGAGACGATGGGTGTCGGTACCTGTGCCAATGCGCAACATGACTTCGATCTGCTTTGTGCTTAGCGCTTTGTCAGTGGTCAGTAGTCAGTGGTGAATGAATAGGTCACAGGTCGAATAGGTCCTGGATGACAGACTACTCACCACTAACAAACCACAAGAGTTCAAACTTTAAGATAAGCCTCAGCCACTAAGAGATCCTGCTTCGTCGTGATCTTGATGTTAGCCGCGCTGCCTTCCACGATAGCTACTCGCTCGCCAAGTTTTTCGACCAGGAAACTCTCGTCGGTTATCGATGGGTCGTTCACATCGATATTTTCAAAGGCCCGCTTCAGTATTTCGTAACGAAAGCATTGCGGTGTCAGAGCGCGACGAAGTTGTTTGCGGTTAAGTGTACGTACAACTGAGTCAGCCTCAATCTCTTTGATCGTATCAACCGAGGGTCCAACCAGAATCGCAGCTCCACATTCCCGCGCTGATGAAATAGTTCGATCAATTTCTTCAACCGTCACGAAAGGCCGCACTCCATCGTGAACTGTGACGATATCAGCAGTCGCGGCCCGAACCGACATCAATCCGCGCTTTACAGAATCTGCTCGAGTTGGACCTCCGGGAACAACCTTCACGAGCTTTCTGAAACCAAATTTTCCCACCATTGACAGGAAACCCGCAGAATCTTCCGCGGGTAGAACCACGATAATCTCCTGGATGCTCCCACACTCTTCAAACCGCCTAAGAGTGTGGACGATGATTGGTGTTCCTGCCAACAGGAGAAATTGCTTTGGCCGATCGCTCGCCATCCGGTTGCCTCTTCCGGCGGCGGCAATTATGGCAGTGTTCATGAAGAGAAATAAGAAGCTAAGGGAAGATTTGTTCCGGGAGCGCAGGCGTCCTCGCCTGCTCGATACCTACACGCAATTTTGATTTGGAACCAGGCAAGTGCCCAGCACGCTCCCAGCATCACGCCTCAGTGATCGCCTCGCTGTCAGTGATCCTTACTGGACCAGGAGCGCTGCGCGAATCACGCGATTGACGACGCGAGGTGCCGTTAGTGCGATGGATTTCATTGTGGCTGCCGCTGTTCTCGGCTTCTTCCCAAAGACGTCCGAAAATCATCTTGCCGGCGGTAGTCTGCAACACGCTGGTTACCGCAATATCTGCGTTCTTCCCAATTAACCTGCGCGCATTGTCGACAACGACCATCGTCCCATCGTCAAGATAAGCCACTCCCTGGTTGTACTCTTTTCCCTCTTTTAGGATGAACACACGCATTGCCTCACCAGGAAGGACCACAGGTTTCAGAGCATTTGCCAGTTCGTTGATATTCAGAACGCTGACGCCGCGCAGTTGAGAAACCTTGTTAAGGTTGAAGTCGTTAGTAACGATCACCGCGTCCAATTGTTTGCCAAGCTCAATCAGCTTCAGATCTACTTCACGCACCGATGGAAAGTCAGTCTCGACGATTTGAATATCAAGGGAGCTATTGTTCTGAAGTCGATGCAGCATGTCCAAACCGCGACGTCCACGCTGTCGTTTGGAAGAATCTGGTGAATCTGCAACCTGTTGAAGTTCACGGAGGATGAACTGAGGAATAATCAAAGACCCTGTCAGGAACCCCGTTTCCGCAACATCAGCGATTCGTCCATCGATGATGACGGAGGTATCCAGAATCTTTAAGTCTCTTCTCGTTACTTTGTCGCTAAAAATTCCACCAAGCGCAGATAGCTCCAGGTAATCACCCTTTGCCGCCCCTACCATGAGGCCCACGTAAGCCATGAAGAAGGTGAGGGCGAGCGTCAGAAAGGTCTTCACCTCCGGAGCAACCGCCATTGATTCCTGTCTACTAATAAGAGAGCCAATGAGGTATGCGCCGATGATGCCGAGGATTGATCCGACAGCCGCACCTATCAGAGTTTTCAGCGTCGCACGGCGGATTCTTAGTTCAAACAGGATAATGCAAATAGCGACGAGCGCACCAACACCAGCGGAGATCCACGAGTCGCCTGCGACTGGTCGGAGTATGTAACCCGCTGCAACTAAGATTCCCGTAAATATAAGTCGAATAAGAACGACATCCGCGTGCATGACAGTGGCATACTAACACGCTGATAAGCACAGCGTCATCTCTTTGGAGTGCGACGGCCTGCCGTCGCTTTGTTACAGCCGGCCGCTCGATTAAGTACCGCGGTGACAAAGCGACGGCAGGCCGTCGCACTCCAAAGTTAGTAGTAATCGTCGATCTTGAGTTTATCCGTCTTGAAGCTATAGATCGTCTTTACGGTCGCTGGTGATGCGGTTCTTTCAAACCATGCGGCTGAACACCACGGATATTGATTAGCGACGAGTACCAATCCATGCTTCACCGAATTCTGATGCACGTAGTTGAGTCTAGCCAAGTACGATTTTTGATACGTCAACTTACTGTCCCAAAAGTTGTACCAAACTTCTCGTCCGCTGACGTTATCAAATGCGTTCAGCTCGCGCGCAGTTTCACCATGCAAGTGATTGAGAAACAACCCAAGGTTCTTTGCGTCGCCGTTACCTCGAGCGATGATGTGGTAGTGATTTGCGAAGGCAGACCATGCCTCGAGTTGCCAGAGATACTCTTTGGACAGCGACAGCAAACTTCCTTCGAGTATATCGAGCCGCTCGCGACCAGAGAAAAGACGCTGTTTGTACAAGGTTGCACCCGTCACCATAAACACGCCGTCATTACCCAGTTGATGTACTGGAGCGTGAGGCCAGTCTTTGGTTGGATTTGTCATATGAGGATCTTCCTTTTGTGAGAATTGAACTACTTGGCGTCGATTGTGAGGCCTTACAGAGATCGAGGCAAGGCTTTGGAGTGCGACGGCCTGCCGTCGCTTTGTTACAGCCGGCCGCTCGATTAAGTACCGTGGTGACAAAGCGACGGCAGGGCCCGTCGCACTCCGAAGCTTGCTCGAAGTTTCGGCTTCGGATTAAATGAGCGTCATGTTGAAACAACTAATAATTGCTCTGCTGGTTCTTTGTGCGGGATGCCAGGCGCAGGAGGGAGGATCGGCGCAACAAACTGCGGCCAATACTTCGGGCACACTCAAGTTCTCAGCACCAGCTGGTTGGGTTGAAGAAAAGCCCGGTTCTTCATCGCGAGTAGCACAATACAAGTTGCCCAGGGTCGCGGACGATAGCGAAGACGCTGCTGCGATTCTCTACTTCTTTGGACAAGGTCAAGGCGGCGGGACGGCAGCGAATATCGAGCGCTGGGTTAACCAGATGCAACAGTCCGATGGCAGCGCTTCTACCAACAAAGCGAAACAAGAGACCCTGACAATAAATGGCTTGAAGGTGACGACGGTAGAAGTAACCGGAACCTATACGGCCGAGATGTCACCAGGAAGTGGGACCTTTCACAACAATCCCAACTATCGATTACGCGCTGCAGTGATCGAGTCACCTAAAGGCTCTTATTACCTGAAAGTTGTCGGACCCGATAAGACGATGGCGAAATGGGAGGGTTCGGTGACAGATTTTTTGAAGTCGGTGGAATTTAAGTGAATAGGTATTGGCGATTTCCGATTGCCAATTGCCGATCTAAAGAAGTTTCGGGTCGACCCTCAGCGATCGGCAATTGGCAATCGGAAATCGGAAACAAACAGGACTATTTGAATCTGTAGGTAATCCGTCCCCTGGTCAGATCATAGGGTGACATTTCTACGCTAACGCGATCCCCCACGAGAATTCGAATTCTGTTTTTTCGCATCTTTCCTGAGATAGCTGCCAAAACGACGTGCTCGCTGTTATCAAGTCGGACTTTAAAAAACGCGTTTGGCTGTTTGTCGATGATTACACCTTCTGCTGGAATTAGATCTTCTGCTGCCAAGTAATTTGCTCCTTAGAGTGTGGAATGTTCAAGACTAAGAGCACTGTAACACACACACATGCGAAAAACGGAACAAGGCACCGTCTCCAAACCAACAAGGGATTGCTCAACCAGGCACAAATTCAATGTCTAATCACCAACAAATAGATCTGGCACGAATCGCTCGCGAGACAATGCTTCAAGAGGGTTTTCATCCAGACATTCCCACGGACGCCCAGCAACAGGCTCAGGAAATCAACGAAAGCACAATCATTAGCAAGTCGGCAGTTCGCGACCTTCGCCAAATCCTCTGGTCGTCGATCGACAACGCAACCTCGCGAGACTTGGATCAGATTGAATTTGTAGAGAAGGAAGGCGAAAACTTCAAACTCTTGATAGGTATCGCTGATGTCGATGCTTTCGCGCCGAAGGGCTCGGCGCTCGATGACTACGCAGCTGAAAACACAACTTCGGTCTACACAGGTGTCAAAACGTTTCCGATGTTGCCCCTCGAATTATCCACCGACAAATCTTCGTTGGTAGAAGGCGAAGACCGGCTCGCGATCGTGATTGAACTGAAGGTGGCAGTGGACGGATCCGTAACGACAGGTGACGTGTTTAGAGCCTTGGTTCGGAATCAAGCCAAGCTATCTTACGAATCCATCGGGAAGTGGTTTGACGATAATGGCAATGTTCCAGATGAAGTTTCGCGGGTGCCGAATCTCGAGTCACAGTTGCGGTTGCAACTGGATGCGGCTCAACACCTGAGTGAGGCACGGAAGAGCCACGGAGCACTGCGGCTTGACACTAACCAGGCAACTCCGGTGGTTGATGAATCTGATCGGATCGTTGATTTTTCTCTTGACGAACGAAACAGCGCCAGAGATCTCATCGAAAATTTTATGGTTGCCGCTAATGGCGCAATGGCCGAATTTCTTGATCGGCCTGGGGTAGCTTCACTCCGTCGCGTCGTACAAACTCCTGAAAACTGGCCTCGCATTCAGGAGATCGCAAGTGAACTCAATGACAACCTACCGTCTGCGCCCGATGCGTTGGCGCTTTCACAGTTTCTCGAGCGAAGGAGAGTCTCCGACCCGGATCATTTTCCGGACCTATCGCTCGCGATTGTGAAACTGTTAGGTCCGGGTGATTACGTTGTGCGAATACCGGGTCAGGAAAGTGATGGTCACTTCGGGCTGGCAGTGCATCGTTACACACACTCGACTGCGCCAAATCGTCGCTACGCCGATCTGATTACTCAACGTTTGCTCAAGACCCCGGTCAATTCACCCTACAGCGTTCGCGAATTGGAAGAGATCGCGAACCACTGTAATGATCGCGAAAGCGCCGCCCGCAAAGTCGAACGTAAGATGCGAAAAGTGGCCGCCGCCGTTTTTATGGCCAATCGAGTTGGAGAGGAGTTCCAAGCGATCGTTACTGGCGTTACTCCCAAAGGAACGTTCGCTCGCATTCTCAAACCACCTGTTGATGGCATGATTGTAAAACGCGAACAAGGGCTGAAAGTCGGACAAAAGATTCGGGTGAAACTGCTTTCGACCAATCCTCAGCAGGGTTACATCGACTTCGCCGCGATCTAATAGACATCGGTCGTCTATGACCTATAGGACGTATATCAAATTGCTGCCCGATTTGTTCTGCTGGCACGAAACAGAAACGTCAGCACCAGTCCAGCGATAAAACCACCAACGTGGGCGAGGTACGCTACACCGCCCGTATCAGCAGTTTGGGAAATCGAGCCAATGCCGCTGATGAACTGCAATACGATCCAGAAGCCGATTACGACTAGTGCTGGCATTGGAATGATTCCTCGACCCATCATCACTCTCACCTGTCCTCGCGGGAACATCACAATATAAGCACCAAGTACGCCGGCTATCGCGCCAGACGCTCCGAGATTGGGAACGCTTGAATTAGAACTCACCAACACCTGAGCGAACGTCGCCGCAACGCCGCACAGTAAGTAGAAGACTAAGAACTTGGCGTGACCAAAGTTGTCCTCAACGTTATCTCCAAAGATCCAAAGGTAAAGCATGTTCCCAAGCAGGTGTAGCCAGCCACCATGCATGAACATGGATGTAAAGATTGTCGGGAAATCGCTCGCAGGATTTGCCAGTAACCTCCGAGGAACTACTGACCATTGTTGAATGAACGCCTCACCTCCGTTCAACTCAACCAGGAAGAACAACACGTTCAAGACAATAAGACCGTAGGTTACAACCGGAACGGTCCGTCGTGCAGAATCATCATCGCCAATTGGAAACATGTCGTTGGCCCTCATCTAAACATGAGTCGATCGAAATGGGCCAGCTGCAACATCAATACCAAGTAGTCCATAGAAGAATCCGAATAACTTTCCGAAATAAGAGCCCTGGATGTGCATCAGATCGCTTCGCGTCTCAGGGCAAGTGATCGAAAACTGTTCGGTGCGACGGGCCCATGCTAACAGTAAACCAGCAAGATCGGTCAGTAAGGGAGCAAGTGAGCAAACACAAGACAAAACCCAGAAAGTGCAGTCAGGAAGGGGGCAAGCGAGATAACACAAGACAAGACCAATAAGGCCCTGAGCGCGCCCCCGCAGGTTCTGAGCCCTCCACTTGAAGGCATTTGCACACAAGCAGCAGCCATCCTTGAATTAGGGGGCCTTGAACCTGCGGGGGCGCGCTCAGGGCCTTATTGGTCTTGTCTTGTGTTTGCTCGCTTGCCCCCTTCCTGACTGCCATTTTTCCTGATCCATCGTTTCCTCTTGCTTTTTGAACGAGTTCAAAAATTTCTCTTGACACTCGAACATTCCCAGCCTAAAGTGCGTATAGTTGAACGTGTTCAAATTCAGCTAAAAGGAGGCTGATCATGACAACTACCTACACATACCTGGTTTACCTGGCGATCAGTGTCGCCCTGACGATCTGGGTCGCCCGCACCCTCCACAAGAACGGACGCGTCTTCCTCGTCGATGTGTTCCACGGCAATGACGCACTTGCCGACTCCGTCAACCACCTGCTCGTCGTCGGCTTTTACCTCATCAACTTCGGCTATGTCAGCATGGCTCTCAAACTCGGCTATCTCGTCAACAATACTCAGGAAGGTATTGAAGCGCTGTCAGTGAAGGTTGGCATGGTGCTAATCGTGCTCGGCGGCATGCATTTCTTCAACCTCTTTATCTTTAGCCGCATGCGCCGGCGCAAATCACATCAGGATAACCGGCCACCGATTCGACCCGACACATTTACGGCTGTGAAACAGGAGGCCTGATCATGCTTTCGCTCACCGTTCTGTACGATCCCGACTGCGGGTTGTGCCGGCGGGCACATGAGTGGTTGGCCGAACAACCCAAGCTGATTGATCTGGTCTTTGTTCCCTGCGCATCCGAGGAGGCGCGCATGAAGTTTCCGATGTTGAACCACGACCTGACCAAAGAAGATCTGACCGTCGTTCGCTACGACGGAGCCGTTTACTTCGGACCTAAGGCATGGCTGATGGTGTTGTGGTCACTGGCACGTTATCGCGAGTGGTCATATCGCCTCTCGAGTCCTGAGCTGTTACCCACCACGAAGAAAGTGGTCTCAGCCATTTCGCAAAATCGATATCAGATCTCGAGAGTGATCGGATCATAGTGACCGGATAGAGCAGGAGCAGGAGCAGGAGCAGGAGCAGGAGCAGGAGCAGGAGCAGGAGCAGCAAAAGCTAATGCAATCCCACATAAAGTCAACTTCCTTTCGGGGACGCGATGGCTGCTCCTGCCTCCTGCTCCTGCCGCCTGCTCCTGCTTACTGCCCCGCCCGGTCCAGAGACTTGAGGTGACAAATTCATGAGTGCGACGCGTAAAAAGAGATCAGCAAATACTCAGAAAGGAGACCAAACCAAAGCGCTGATCCTTGGGACTGCTCTGGAGATTTTCCACGAGCGTGGTTATGAGCAAACAACCATGCGAGCGATCGCTAAGAAAGCAAATCTCTCGCTCGGCAATGCTTATTACTACTTTCACTCGAAGGAACACCTCATCCAGGCTTTCTACCATCGCACTCATGAACAACATCTCGCCGCTTCCCTGCCCGCACTTCAAAAAGAACGCACACTCAAGAACAGACTGATGACGGTCATGCGCTTGAAGGTTGAAACGATCGAGCCTTATCACGAGTTTGCCGCAGCGTTATTCAAGACCGCTGCAGATCCGACCAGCCCGCTCAATCCGTTCTCAGACGAGTCTGACCCTGTCAGGAAGGAAAGCATCGAGCTGTTTGCACAAGTGGTGGATGGTTCAAACACGACCGTACCGAAAGATCTGCGTGCTGAGCTGCCTTATCTACTTTGGGTCTATCACATGGGAATCATCTTGTTTTGGATTCACGATCGATCGGTCAGGCACAGACGCACTTACCGTTTGGTCGATCATACCGTAGACCTCGTGACAAAACTGATCACGCTCGCAAGCAACCCACTAATGCGACCGTTGAGAAAGCAGGCCTTGAAGTTGGTGGAGGAGTTGAGAGGCGCAGCCGCTGAAATGGACGAATAAACGAGGTATGAAAGTAAAGCTTCTTACAACAGTTCTGCTCGTTCTTTGCGGTGTTGGAATTGGCTGGTTGGCATTTGAAAATCTGATGTGGGCTATTTGGGGAAAGCAAAACCGCTGGTTTGAGTATATAGGTTTCTGGGGCTGTCCAATATTGGTTGTCTCGGGACTATTGGTGCTGAAGAGTTTGAGGATCGGATCGTTTTTGGGTTCCCTTGGCTTGATCCTTACCATGTTCTACCTTGGACCAGCCATCGTGAACACCTTCCAGCAAATGGTCGTTGGAAACCTGGTATTGAAAGCTCCACAGATTGCGGAGTTGGCACTAATAGTCGGACTACCGATGATTACGCTGCTAAGACTGATCTGGAATCTCAAACCGATTTCTTCTACACCGCGCGCAGAACAAGCGGTTGGATCGGACTCACAATGAGCGGGCAACTGTTGGTGAGTTGCATGGTGAAGTGCTTAAGCACAGCGTTACGAGGAGTCCTTCAAATGAACAAGGACGGTGAACCATGAGAATCGCAATAACTGGCGGGACTGGATTCGTCGGCAGTCACCTTGCAAATCGATTGAGTGGTGATGGACATGAAGTAATTCTGCTGGCCCGACACGCTAAACCGATTTCTAACTCCAGCATGATTACGTGCAATGTGTCGGACATACGGCGATTGACTGCCGTGTTTTCGAGCTGCGAAGCTGTCGCTCATTGCGCGGGGATAAACCGTGAGGTCGGACACCAGACGTTTCAACGAGTGCACGTGGAGGGCACACGCAACGTCGTCGAAGCTGCAAAGAGGGCTGGTGTGAAAAGAATCGTTTTGATGAGTTTTTTGCGCGCACGACCAAATTGCAGCTCGCGATATCACAAGTCAAAATGGGAAGCTGAAGAAATAGTTCGCAACTCCGGGCTTGACTACACAATAATTAAGGCAGGCGTCGTTTACGGCCAAGGCGATCACATGCTCGACCACCTGAGTCACGCGTTGCACACGTTTCCATTCTTTCCTCTCGTAGGCTTGAAAGAGAAGGCCGTCCGGCCTCTGGCTGTCGAGGATTTAGTGCAGGTAATGCGTGCAGCGTTGATCGATCGACGACTAAAGCGCCAGACCATCGCTTTGCTGGGCGCGGAAGAAATCTATTTGCGCGAGGCAGTCAGGCGGGTTGCTGAAGTTGTCGGCAAGCAACCAGTCATCTTTCCCTTACCCGTCTGGTGCCACCGACTGATGGCACGCGTCTTTGAACTGACTATGCCGGTGCCCCTTGTTTCACTTGCGCAAGTTCGCATTCTGGCCGAAGGGATAGCCGAAGCGGCATCACCAGTTGTTCCCGTGCCTTACGATTTAGTTCCCACGCGTCGTTTTACAACTGAACAGATCAAAAATGGACTACCACAAGCTGGCCCATTTTGCGTTGGCGACTTGCACTGGTGCTCATAAAACCGGAGGACGCGAATGAGCTTAGCAGCGATTGACTTTTGGAGTTGGCAAGGAAGAGTCGGGCGGGCCCGCTATCTGGCAACCGGCGTAATCCTCCTGGCGATCAAGCACAACATCGACCGCGTTGTCGCCGCCTCGTATGGATATCCATGGACGGTATTCAATTACTGGGTATTCAAGACGCCTTCAGGCATCGAAGGCATTACGCGAAATGAAGCTAACTTTTATTCGGAGTTGCTCATCATCGCGCTTCCTTTTATCTGGATCGGAACAGTCTTAACGCTGAGGCGGTTGCGCGACTGTGGATTGCCGTTGTGGCTCGTGGTTCTTTTCTTTCTGCCGTTCTTGAATCTGTTTCTGTTCCTTCTGCTCGTCGTTCTTCCTTCGAACAAGTCTACAACTGGGCAAGCGGATCCGTTTCCAGCAAAGCTAAGCGATCTAATACCTAAGAGTGAATTCGGAAGTGCGGTGCTGGGAATCATCGTTACTGCACTAGTCTCCATTCTTATTGCCGCGCTTGGAGCAGCCGGGTTGGGCAATTACGGCTGGGGAGTGTTCGTCGGTATTCCTTTCTTCCTCGGACTGAGTTCTGTTTTGATTTACGGCTTTCATGAACCAAGAACAGTCGGTAAGTGTCTGGCCGTGGCGATCCTTTCTCTTGCCTGTGTTGGCATCGCGTTGTTTGCGCTCGCCGTTGAAGGCGTAATCTGCCTGGCTATGGCCCTCCCGCTCGCTGGTGTTCTGACACTTTTCGGTGGATTCATCGGATTCCTTCTTCAGCAACGACGGCAGTACGCCGCAAACTCATTTGGCATCGTTTCCGTTGCAATCTTATTGATGCCAGGGTTTATTTTGCTCGAGCAGTACTCAGGTGAAACACCAGCGTTGTATGCCGTGCGCACCTCTTTGGTGATCAAAGCCCAACCCAGGACCGTTTGGTCACACGTGGTTAGTTTCGCGGAATTGCCGCCACCTGAAGAAAGAATGTTTCAAACTGGAATTGCGTATCCAATCCGCGCTGAAATAAACGGGCAGGGTGCGGGGGCTGTGCGGCATTGCGTGTTTTCAACGGGTGCGTTTGTCGAACCGATCACGGTTTGGGATGAACCAAGACTGCTGCAATTTGATGTCACGTCGCAACCGGCAGCGATGGAAGAAATGTCGCTATATAGCGACTTGCGACCGCCGCATCTGGAGCACTACTTGATTTCAAAGAAGGGGCAGTTCCAGTTAACCGCACTTGCAGATGGGACAACTCGTCTTGAGGGAACGACGTGGTATCAAAACCGCATGTGGCCGGCGTTTTACTGGCACTTCTGGTCCGACTACATCATCCATCGGATTCACTACCGAGTGTTGGCGCATATCAAGACACTGGCTGAGACACAGCCACAGCAGTGAAGCAGACTGGCTTTGTTCGCGTAGTTCGTGTGATTCGTGGACAGGTTTTACGGGCGAGAGAAGAGCGATCCACGAATCACACGAACTCAACGAAATAAACTGACTGGCATTCGTCCTTGCCAGTTTTCAGGCCAGTGTTTACTCTCCGCCGAATGGTTCGCATCGCAGTCATCGGCGCCGGCATTGGTGGTCTAACTACAGCGATCGCCCTTCGACAGTTTGGCTTTGAGCCGCAAGTCTATGAGCAGGCGCCTGCATTGTTAGATGTTGGTGCTGCCATTGCGATTTGGCCAAACGCGATGCGCGTGTTCCATAAGCTGAATCTAGCAGACAAGGTTATTGAGAGGGCTGGTGAGATAAAGGCAATCCAATGGCTAGATCAGAACGGACGTTTAATCAACCGCGTTTCCCTTGCCGACATTGTTGTTAAGTCACCTGCGTTGGCACTACATCGAGCAGATCTGCAAGAAGTTCTCCTCGAGGCTGTTCCGCTGAACTCCGTTCATCTTGGCCAGTCATTCATCGATTACAGTCAAACGAACGATCAGATCATGGTTTACTTTGCGAATGGCAATTCCGTTGAGACTGACATTCTCATCGGCGCCGATGGGATCCATTCAAAGGTTCGCCCAAAGTTTCTAAACGATGCGCCACCCAGTTATCGAGGCTACATGGTCTGGCGCGGCATCGCGGAAAATGCACGCCCAAAGTTGCCACCCGCGACAGCAGTCGAGCTCCAGGGTAAGGGACAACGTTTTGGCATTGGCCCGGTGGGAATGGGAAGAATAGGCTGGTGGGCTGCGGCAAATGCTGCGAATACGAGCATGACTGCCGAGGAACGAAGTGCCGATCGCAAAACGTGGCAAAGGGGTGAATACATTCCTTCGAGGCAAACTCAAGAGACGCAACGTGAATTGTTAAGGCTATTCGACGGTTGGCATCGACCGGTTCTGCAACTGATCGAAGCCACGGCTTCTGGCTCAATACTCAAGACCGGCGCGTTTGACCGGCGACCAAGTCGTCTTTGGGGCCAACAAAATATGTCTCTACTCGGTGATGCAATTCACCCAATGACACCAAACTTTGGCCAAGGTGGTTGCATGGCTATTGAAGACGCAATGATCCTCGCAAGGTGCTGCGAGAAGTACGGCGCGGAAGAGAGAACACTGCGCCGGTATGAAGAATTGCGCCAGAGTCGAACCAAAAACATTACGCGATACTCGCGCTGGTATGGAGCAATCGGTCAATGGCAGAACTTATTCGCGAGAGGATTGCGCAAATCAGCGTTATCACTTGTTCCGGAGAACGTCGCTCGCAGAATGATGCAAATGGTTTTTGATTACGATGCCGGTGTGGTGAAGATCTGAGTAGGCTCGGTGATCAATGGTGGAGGTCTGTGGTCAGTGATCAGTATAGGACCTATATGACCTATTGGACCTATTATCCCTGACCACTAACCACTGACATTTGATTATCGATTCGTCGCTCCGCTTCCTCCAGCAACAACCGGATTGCCCTCGATATCAAGAATCGTGATCGGCGCGATATTAGTCGCCTTCAGCGCAGCTTCCACCGCACTTCGATCACCCACAATCACAATTGCGAGATGACCTAAGTCGATATACTGCTTTGCGACGCGCAGCAAATCGTCTTTCGTAATCGCTGAGACATTCTTGGCGTAGTTTTGATAGTAATCATCAGGTAAACCCTGAACGGCGAGTGTGGTTATAGAGTTGCTGACCGCCGAGACTGATGCAAACCGAGTAGGCAGACCTTGAATCAAGCTGTCCTTGGCGGTCTTTAACTCTTCATCGGTGATTGGCCGGTCACCTTCAATCCCTTTGAGCTCCTTCATGAACTCGATTAACGCGGCATCAGTCTTTGCCGAGAAGATCGCCCCACCCGCGCGAAACGCTCCCGGGCCTTTCCCAAAACTAAACACTGAGTTCACGCCGTAGCTATATCCTTTTTGCTCGCGGATGTTCGCGTTCAATCGCGATTGGAACTGTCCGCCCAGAATTGTATTCAACACTTGTAGAGCAAAATAGTCCGGAGTATTGCGTGGAGGTCCCGGCAAACCGATAGTCACAACCGATTGTGCAGCGCCAGGCTTATCCACCAGGTAAATCTTCGCCGGTTGCAATTCTGGAACTTTCGGATAATTGAACGATGGTTTGTCTCCGGCTTTGCTCCACGCTGCGAGACCCTTTTCAATGGACGACTTCGCCTTAGCAGTTGTCGTGTCGCCGACCACCGTAATGATGGCGCGACCCGGTTGAAAGTAGGCTTTTGAGAAAGCAACAACATCGTCACGGGTAATCGCCTTAATGGACGCTTCGGTGGGACGCTGGCCGTACGGATGAGCTGCGCCGTAAAGAACTCTTGCAAAGACCTGAGCGCTAATTACGTTTGGTTGATCTTTAGCCTGGGTAAGATTGACCAGTGTTCTCCCTCGCAGCCTTTCCAACGCATCGGCCGGGAAAGTTGAGTTCAACATCATGTCCGCAAGAATCGCGAGTGTCGGTTCGAAGTTCTTTGAGGTTGAAACAAAACCAATCGAGCCTTCCTCGCCACCAACACCCGCGTTGACGCTAGTGCCAAGTAGTTGCAAGGCGTCGGAAAGTTGATCGCCGGTTTTGGTGGGCGTGCCCTCAGTCAGCATTGAACTTGTCATTGCGGCGACACCGCGTTTACTTTCGGGCTCAAACTGATTAGAACCACCAACAAACGTAATCGTGAATGAAATCAGCGGCAGGTTGTGACGCTCGGAGACGATCAGGGTAGCGCCGTTGCTCAGTTGGGTCTTTGTCCAGGTGGGCACCTGCAAGACTGGACTCGGTCCCGGCGGTGGAACTTTTGTGCGATCGAGTGTCTGCTGCGCCAGTGACGAAACGCCGGCGAGTAGAATCACTAAGGTCACAAGCAAGGCCGTTACTGGATTGTGTTGTTTCATCTCCCACCTCCTGCAACATCAGTTCTGAGCAGGCTCACGGCTTCGCTTTCGCTTGATTTCGAGGCCTGATCACGCTTGCCCTTTGGCACCACACTCAACACGATTCGGTTACCGCTCAAATACTGCGCCGCAACTCTTTTCACATCGGCCGCTGTCACTGACAGTGTCTTTTGATAATCGACACTGAAATGCCCAGGGTCGCTATGAAAGACTGCGCCGTCAAGTAACTGATTTGCTTTCCCGAGATTGGATTCAAGTCCACGAAGGAAGCCCAGCTCCAGGCCTGCTTTGGCTCGTTGAAGTTCATCTTCGGTTGGCCCCTCTGCAACGAACTTCTTGAGCACCTGATCCACAGCATCTTCGATTTCAGTGAGCGTGTGATCGGGCCGCGGAACGACGACGAGCTGGAATTGGCCCACATCCTCATTACTGTTCTGAAAGGCCAAGATATTTGAAGCCATTTGCGAATCGTAAACTAATGCTTTTGTTAGCCGCGCAGTTCTCGAACCCGAAAGGATCGAGCTCATCACCGACAGCGGTATATCGTCTGCATTCTTAGCGCCCACACTGGGCCACTGTATATAAAGACGAGGCACTTGAACTCGATCTTCATAAACCAGGCGCTTACTCGCATCCAGTTTCGCCAGAGCGACATTCGGACGCTCGACAGGTTTGCCCGACGGCAAATCGGCAAAGTACTTCGTTATCCACGTCTTTGCTTGTGCGGGATCAAAATCTCCGACAATCGCCAGGTAAGCATTGCTTGGGGTGTAGTATTGACGGAAGAATGCTTTAACATCTTCTTCCGAAGCAGCACTTAAGTCAGTCATCGACCCGATCACCGGCCATGAATATGGGTGTCCCTTCGGATACATCGCTGCATAAAAAATCTCGCCCACGCGTCCGTAAGGTTGGTTGTCGTAACTTTGACGTCTCTCGTTCTTGACAACGTCGCGTTGCGCGTTGAGCTTTGCGATGTCGAGAGTATCCAGCAGAAACCCCAGGCGGTCGGCTTCGATCCAGAGTGTCGATTCCAGATAGTTCGAAGGAATATTTTCGTAGTAGTTGGTGCGGTCGTTTGTTGTCGAGCCGTTGTTGTTGCCGCCAACACCTTCAGTCAACTTGTCATGCAAACCATAAGGCACATGACCGGAACCAGTGAACATCATGTGCTCGAAAAGATGAGCGAAGCCGGTACGGCCAGGCATCTCGTTCTTTGAACCGACGTGATACCAAATGTCGACTGCAACGGTTGGTGTTGTTTTGTCTACTGAAAGTATAACGTTCAGACCATTCGGAAGTTTGTAGGTTTCGAATGGAATTTTTACTGCGCTCGAATTCCCGTTCTTCTGCGCGATCACAGATTGGCCGACTGCAATCGTGATCAATAGCGCGATGAGGGACAGAACACTTCTCTTCTTTGTCACGGCAACTCCTTTCGCTCGGTTGGATCTCTTCAGGATGGCCAGGCGTGCAAGCGTATCGTAGGAAGGTGACGGCGTGGTGTCAAACGCTGATAGGAACGTTCAGATTGCTGGATGTTGATACAAAGTTCCCAAGTTTGGTTCGCTTGATTTGGTTCCCATCAAGGTAGCGAGAAAGTACCTACCAGAATAGAACAAGTGAGGAAGGGCGGTTTACCCCCGCTGCCGGGTAACGCTCAGTATCGGCACACAAGCAGGTAAACCGCCCTTCCTCACTTCTTCTATTATTGACGGTGTTTTCCACTCAAAGTTCAAGCCTCGCTTCCCTAATAGCAACCGACCGCTTAGTATTCCGTCCATGCAAGCAATTCAAGTTTCCCAACCTGGTGGGCCAGAATCGCTCACACCTGTCGACGTTCCCGTTCCAACTCCTAAACCAAACGAAGCATTAGTTGAAATCAAAGCTGCTGGCGTTAACTTCATTGATGTTTATCTTCGCGAAGGTCGCTATCCAGCACCATTGCCTTTCATTAATGGACAAGAAGGCGCAGGTATTATCAAAGAAGTTGGATCCGAAGTTTCTGGATTGAACCCCGGCGATCGCGTTGCCTACTCGAGTTCGCTCGGTAGCTATGCTGAGTTTGCAGCTGTACCAGCCGCACGTTTGGTGAAGATTCCTGATGGGCTTTCGTTCGAACAAGCTGCAGCGGCAATGTTACAAGGAATGACCGCCCACTATCTCGTGCATGGCAGCTACAAGTTGCAGGCTGGAGAGACGGCGTTGATTCATGCTGCAGCAGGCGGCGTAGGTTTGTTGTTGGTGCAAATGGCAAAGAAGCTTGGCGCGCGTGTCATTGCGACCGCGGGAACAGCTGAAAAGAGACAACTTGCACTTGATGCCGGTGCGGATGAATGCATCGTCTACACCCAGGCCGACTTTGAAGCCGAGACAAAGCGAGTGACCGATGGCGAAGGTGTTCACGTGGTTTATGACGGGGTAGGCAAAGCGACTTTCGATAAAGATCTGGAAGTGCTTCGACCACGCGGCTATCTCGTTCTCTTTGGTGGCTCTAGTGGTGCAGTGCCACCGTTCGACTTAATCAAGCTTTCGCAAAAGGGTTCATTGTTTATTACTCGACCAACGCTTGCGCATTACACAGCTACGCGCGACGAACTTGACTGGCGAGCTTCTGACGTGCTCGGAAGTATCGCGAGAGGCGAACTCAAACTGCGAATACATAAAGCATATCCATTAGTTGAAGCCGCTCAGGCGCATCGGGATCTCGAGGGACGACAGACGACAGGGAAGTTACTGTTGATGCCGTAGAGGGTTATTGTTCATTTTCCATTTATCGTTTCTCATTTTCCATTTGTCGCTGCCGGGCGCTTCACTCTGGCCACTGCAGATGCGACTCGTCGAAACCACAACCAAACTTGAATGGCAGTCTTGAGCTACACAGACAGGCGCGAAAAAATGGAAAATGAGAAATGGAAAATGACCACTGACAAATAATCTTTTTACCCTCTCGGTCAGTTGATCCTCTCTGCGTTTTTTCAAATTCACATGATCGAAACTCTGCCACGACTAACCCGAACCAGTGTAAGCTCTCCGCATGCCCTGGTCTCAAGTCTACGATCCCCTGGGCCATGTCTGGCTCTCCACTCTCGTCGCCGCGCTTCCTGTTGTTGTTCTTTTAAGTGCACTAGCCGTCTTTAAGATTAAAGCTCACAACGCGGCTTTATTAGCACTTGCGACCTCACTCCTGGTTGCCATCTTGATATTCGGAATGCCAACCAGAATGGCTTTTGGAAGCTTATGGCTGGGAGCTGCATACGGACTATTTCCCATCGGCTGGATCATTCTCAATGTCATTTTTCTATATCAACTTACCAAAGAACGCGGACTCTTCGACCTCCTGCGACACAGCATCACTGGCATCACTCAAGATTCACGTCTGCAGCTGCTGCTCGTCGCATTCAGCTTTGGGGCATTCTTCGAAGGAGCATCAGGATTCGGAACACCGGTCGCAGTCACTGGTGCCCTCCTAATTGGCTTGGGGTTCTCTCCGTTGTCAGCATCGGGCCTCTCGCTGATTGCTAACACCGCCCCCGTCGCGTATGGGGCACTCGGCACACCGTTGATCGGATTACAAAGTGTGACTGGACTCGACCTGAAGGATCTTAGCGCGATGGTCGGCAGACAATTGCCGTTCTTCTCGTTGCTCGTTCCGTTCTGGCTAATCTGGGCGTTCGCAGGATTTCGAGGCATGTTGCAAATCTGGCCTGCGATTCTTGTAGCCGGAATCTCGTTTGCCATCCCGCAATTCCTAATTTCAAATTTTCACGGACCCTGGCTTGTTGATGTTGTAGCCGCGATGGTCTCGATGGGCGCCTTAACACTCTTTCTAAAACTCTGGAAACCTTCCAACATCTGGACGCTGGATGCTCAAGAAGAGACAAAGCACAAAACCCAAAGCACGAGGCTCCTGGTGAAAGCGTGGCTGCCCTGGATTATTCTCAGCGTCGTAGTTTTTCTGTGGGGCCTTCCGCAAGTTAAGACTCTGCTCGACGGGATCTCTGCACCAAAGTTTCCGGTGCCCTGGCTCGACAAATTAGTTGTGCGTGTTCCTCCTGTCGTGGCGAAGAGCGCGCCCGAAGCCGCAGTCTTCAATTGCAACTGGCTATCGGCAACTGGAACCGGGATTCTAATCGCCTCTGTTATCGCCGGATTCGCGATGGGCTATTCGCTAAAAGGACTCCTGCGTCTTTACTGGCAGACAATCAAGCTCGTACGCTTTTCATTACTTACCATCTCAGCGATGCTCGCCATTGGGTTCACTACTCGCTACTCAGGACTAGACGCGACACTTGGTCTGGCTTTCGCGAAGACTGGTTTTCTCTATCCATTCTTCGGCACCATGCTTGGCTGGTTAGGTGTTGCATTAACAGGTTCCGATACTTCGTCAAACGTACTTTTCGGCAGTCTGCAACGAATAACGGCAACGCAACTCGGCTTAAATCCTACGTTGATGGCGGCAGCAAACAGTTCCGGCGGTGTTATGGGAAAAATGATCGACGCCCAATCGATCGTCGTAGCCAGTACCGCGACGCGCTGGTACGGCCATGAAGGCGAGATCTTAAGATTCGTGTTCTTCCATAGTCTGGCTCTGGCCTCGCTGATGGGGTTGCTGGTGCTGCTGCAGGCTTACGTGCTGCCCTGGATGGTCGTTCGTTAACCCGAAGCTATATAGGTGCTATATAGTTCTATAGGTCCTATAAATAATCCGAGGTCAGCCTTGACAGATTTTTCGCCTGCCACCTATAGTGAATCTCGCAATGATTAGCGCCCGCACATTTTTCTACTTCGCCTTTACATACCGCTCCTTCTTTTTTAGGAAGAGCGGATTGGCGATGCGAGAAAAAGATGTGCTGACGAGCTGAAACTTAAGCACAAACTTTCAAACGAGCCAGCCGCGATTCCAAAAAAATCGCGGCTGGCTTTTTTATTTCGAACAATCGGAGCATGGACATGGATATCGAATATTGGCGACGCGAAATAGACGAGATTGATTGTGAGATCCTACGTCTCCTTAATATGCGCGCCCGCCTGGCGATTAAGGTCGGAGCATTAAAGAAAGCAGCGGATTTACCATTCTGTGATCCAGAGCGGGAACGCAATGTTCTCGACCGTCTCCAGGAACTTAACGACGGTCCACTGGATACCCAGGCAATTGGCAAACTCTTTCGCCGAATTATTCGAGAATCGCGTCGGGTTGAATCAAGAAGTGTCGAAAGCGCGCACCAGAACTAAACAGATGAACACGCTCAGCAACAACACTCGTGTCGCATTTCAGGGAGAGCGGGGCGCCTTCAGTGAAGAGGCAGCCGTAAAGCTTCTTGGCGAGTCGATCGAATTGATTCCGCGGCCAACGTTCAACGCGTTATTCTCAAGTCTGCGTGAAGGATTAGCCGATTACCTTCTTGCTCCAGTCGAGAACAGCATCGCCGGAGCTGTCCATCCGTCAGTCGAGCTCTTGAAAGAGAGTCAACTCGAGGTTGTCAACGAAGTAACGATTCCCGTCGGGCAAAATTTGATTGCCTGTCCGGGCGTTAAATTTGTTGACATTCAAGAGGTCCAATCGCATCCAATGGCACTCGCACAATGTTCTCGGTTTTTCAAACAACATCCCCAACTAATACAGATCGTAAGTGACGACACCGCGGGAAGCGTTGCTGAAATAGTTCAGCGTGGGGACCTACATCGAGCCGCGATTGGCAGTAAACGCGCCGCAGAGATTTATGGCGGCGTGATCGTTCGCGAAAACATCCAGGATACAAGTGATAACTTCACTCGCTTTCTCCTGCTTTCCAACAACTTAAAAGGAATAAAACCATGATCGTCAACATGAAACGAGGCGCCACTGAAGAAGAGATCGATCACGTGATCGACCGTATTAAGGAATGCGGATTTCAAGCTCATGTGGTCCGAGGCGAAGAACGCACTATCATCGGAGCCGTTGGCAGTAGCGGTCGTCGATCCGAAATTGAGGCTTTGCGCGCCGCACCCGGAGTTGCAGACGTTATTCAGATTTCGCATCCGTTCAAACTTGTCAGCCGCCAACTGCGCAAAGAACACACGGTCGTAGACGTCGGCAACAAAAAGATCGGCAACGGAAGTCTCGTGATAATAGCGGGGCCCTGCTCCGTTGAATCTCGCGAACAACTTCTCGAGACTGCGCGAGCAGTAAAAGCATCAGGCGCCGATATGTTGCGAGGTGGTGCCTACAAACCGAGGACATCTCCTTACGATTTTCAGGGGCTTGGGGTCGAAGCATTGCGATTCCTTGAAGAGGCGAGCAAAGAGACTGGGCTACCGATTGTTACGGAGGTCATGAGCGAAGCAGATGTGGAGGTTGTTGCTGAATACGCACACATGCTTCAGGTCGGCGCACGCAACATGCAAAACTTCTCGCTCCTTCGCAGACTCGCAACCGTGAAAAAACCAATTCTCCTGAAGCGAGGTCCCTCTGCAACTGTTAAGGAATGGCTCTTGGCGGCAGAATACCTGCTCGCTGGTGGTAATCACGATGTGGTTTTGTGTGAACGTGGTATCAAGACCTTCGAAACCGCTACGCGAAATACTTTGGATCTGGCCGCAGTTGCACTCGTCAAAGAGCTATCGCACCTGCCGGTATTGGCCGATCCTTCTCACGGCACGGGTCTGCGAAGTCTTATCGCACCGATGTCAAAGGCGGCAGCAGCTGTAGGCGCTGATGGCTTGATTGTTGAAGTACACCCGTGCCCGGAAAGAGCGCTCTCGGATGGTCCCCAGTCATTGGATCTGCCAGGATTTGAAAACTTGATGAAAGAGTTAGGGCGAGAACCGCGGCGAGATGTAAAAGCAGCGTAGACAACACAAACTCATCAAACAAGTCCAGAATCGAACAAGTAAGGAAGGGCGGTTTACCCCCGCTCCTGCTCAAACTAACTGATCGGGAAGAGCGGGGGTAAACCGCCCTTCCTTACTTTTTCGATTCTGGCTGATGTTTACATTAAGTTCGAAATTGTAGGAAGGAGAATAAGAACGCGAGAAGTAACTGGTGTTTGACGAGAGAGATGATGAAGCGAACAACACCGGTGTGTTACTTCTCGCGATATCAAACATCCTGCGTTAAACGACCCGATTAAGGTCTCTCGCCACTTCGCATCTTCTTCGGTAACTCTTTTTCGGTTTTGATAATCGTTCCGTCGACCGCGTTGACCAGCACATGATTGGTCGCCGGCTCATTCTCGTCCGTCGATAGAATTACGACGTGGTAAAAAATAACTCCGTCCTTGGCGAGTTTGCCCGGCTCTTCCCAATGTTCTCCGTTCAAACTGCACTCCAAAACCTTTCCCGGACTTTGGCTGGTAGCGATCTGGATCGCCTGGTCCATGGGAACACGAGCAAGGCGAACGAGCGTAGCCTGCATGGCGTCGCGAGCTTTTAGTTCCTCTTCCTCATGGCGACGTCGCATCGTCACAAACTCACCATCGAATTCTTTGGTGCGCGCCTTTTCAGCTTGACCTGCTTCATATCCGAACTGATATTCCTTCGATTCCCTACGTTCCTTCGTCTTCTCTTTTTCCTTTTGCTCCTTCTCCTTTTGGTCTTGTTCCTGACTGGTGGGCGCTTGTTCAACATCGAATTTAGTTGCCAGTGAAGCTGCTGCGAGCGAAGGAATCAGAAGTAAGAGCGAAACGAGGGTGAGCAATAACTTCCTCCAACGGGAATTCTGCTTTTGCTTTTTCAATAGAGACATGACACGAACCTCCAGAATGTCGGCATCCGCGATGCCTACGGTTGTGGTAACGGAGAGACGACGCAAAGTTGGAGCGCAACTGGCCAGCCGTACCAAAGAGCGAGCGTATACCTCTGCATTTAGAATTCGCTCCGCAACTAATTCGTCACATGAGAGCTCCCGGGTTTGCCTAATGCGACGACGAATGAGCAGGGCAGCCGGATGAAGCCAAAGCAATACAAAAAGAAATTCATAGACCAGGTTCAACGCGTAGTCGCGCCGCTGGACGTGAATCAACTCGTGGCCGATTGCTGAGATCAATATTTCTTCGTTGGTCTCCTCAAGCAACGCTTTGGGCACGATAATTACCGGAGTGAAGACTCCAATCGTAATTGGAACCGGAACTAGTTCTGAGAAACAGATCTTAGCTGAAGGCGAAGCTTCGGAGATTGCAGTTGAGCATTTCCGGATCAGATTTGAGAGCTGGTCGTTTTCATCAACCGCAACTGCGTTCAGTCTTAGCTTTCGCGTGAGATAGAAGGCCCGGAACAACCGAACTGCGCCATACAACAGAACAAGTGAGTACGCTAGCGTCAAACCTACGGCTAGTGACGTGCTGAGAAGAAAGGTACCGGATGGAACTGCCGGCTCAGTGAATTCAAAGACTCGTGTGTTTCCAATCGCTATCGGCGGGATGGTGGGTTGAAGATTAGCCGCAGCTTGAACTGAATCCGGTCTCGAAGATAGTCGAGCCAGTATATCGGAGGATGTTGTTAAAGGAACCGCAACCGACAAAAGCAGCGCCGCGACCCAAATCCAATGTCGGTAACGCGCCGTTGAGTCTCGCAATAGCCAGGCGGAAATCGAGGCAAGGCTCGCAATCAATGCAATCTGCCACACGCTATTAAGCAGGAAAGTAAGCAGGAGCTGACTAATCGTTCTCATCGCGTTTCTCCTCCACTTCTGCAACCAGCTTTTGCAGACGCGCGAGCTTCGCCGGTGTCAGGTGTTTGGTTTCGAGCAAGCTCATTACCAGACTTTCAGCCGATCCACCAAAAAGTCTGTCAACGACATCGGTAACGTGCTTACTGACCACCTGCTTGCGACTCACTGCAGGTTTATAAAAGTAGGCGCGGTCTTTCAATGTCCGTTTGGCTTTCCCTTTCTTGTGCAGGATGTTGAGCATCGTCTGGACCGTGGTATAGGCAAGATCTCGTTTGAGTTTTTGCTGGACAGTTTGAACGTTTGCCGGTCCGGTCTCCCATAGGACGTGCATTATTTCCAGCTCCAACGGGGTCAGGTGCTCAGATTTGCTACGCGCCATGCGATTAATGTCTCCTAAGTTTTTAGGAGTATAGGGAGGCGATTCTGCACTGTCAACTAATTTTTTAGGAGAAGGCGCGAGCAATAGATCCGATCTCAGATCTCAGATCTAAGATCTTCTGTCTAACTCTTTCTCGCCGTTACAACATGCGCTGCAAACGGCAAGACAAAGGCATCACCTTTCGCGTAAGTCTTTACGCCATCGGCGATCTGTTTTGAGATTTTATTGAGGACGTCTTCGCTCTGCCGTGCTAACAGGGCGGCAGTTCGAACTCCGGCATATCGTTCACACTCAAACAGAAATGTTGCAGTTGGAATCTTCCAATTCGAAGTAACAGTTTCAAACCGAACAGAACCTCGTTCGAATCCAACATCGTTAAGCACCGCCGTACATTCGCTTGCGCGACCGTAACAAAAATAATCGGGTCCTTGAGGTAATGGGACTTGCAGATCTGCGTGCGACCTTATTGCATCATCGACAATTTTCGCGCCTGGACTTTGATCGGGTCCGGCCCAGACCGTGAAACCATAACAACCGCCCGGTCGCAAAACGCGAAGGCTCTCAATGAAGGCAAGTTCGGGCTGAGGAAGATGAAGCAGACCAAAGTTCATCACCACCGTGTCGAACGTGTCCGGATCAAACTCAAGGCCCTGAGCATCTCCAATGGCAAACTGAATGTTGGGATTACGTTGCTTTGCCAGTCGAATCATCTCCGGCGAAAAATCGATCCCCACTGGTTCAGCCCGGAGCTGCGCAACTGCCTCCGCGACGTAGCCAGGTCCACATGCGACGTCGAGAACCTTTTGCCCTTTTGAAATGCGGGCAGATTTAATCAGCTTCGGAATGAAGCCGCGTGTAAGTCCACTCCATGCCGCCTCATATTTCTGAGCGACGCGCTGCCAGCCTTCACGTTCAAATGCTGCAAAATCTGTGGACATTGGTTGAAAAAAGAGATCGTATAAGTCCTATAGGCCCTATACGTCCTATTCTTTTTTAGCTCTGCTTCCCAAAAATGGTTAGAATGCGTTCGCTTTCCTGCTGACAAACCAATAAACGGTTATTCAAACTTGCTCTCGAGGCTCAACACCATGAACCTTCGTTCGACCTACACTGCCGTCTGTCTTCTTTGCTGCCTGTTCACAATTGCAGTTCACGCGCAACAACCGTCGACCGATCAAATAAAAGGTATGAAATGGCGCATGATCGGTCCATTCCGTGGGGGCCGCACAGTCGGTGCGACCGGCGTTCCTGGTCAACCGAATGTGTTCTACATCGGCGTCAACAACGGAGGTGTTTGGAAGACCACTGATTACGGCCATACGTGGCAGCCAATATTCGATGACCAACCAACCGGTTCAATTGGTGCTCTTGCCGTTGCTCCGTCTAATCCAGCAATCATATACGTCGGAAGCGGCGAAGGGTTGCAAAGACCTGATCTTTCGACAGGCGATGGCATTTACAAATCGACCGATGGCGGCAAGACCTGGCGCCACCTTGGATTGCGCGACGCGCAGCAGATTGGCGCAATTCTTGTCGATCCAAGGGATCCGAATCTGGTCTATGTCGCGGCTCTTGGTCATCCCTATGGTCCAAACGAAGAACGGGGAGTATTTCGTTCGACTGATGGCGGTGAGAGCTGGCAAAAAGTTCTATATAAGGACATTGATACCGGCGCGATTGCGCTGGCGTTTGATCCCTCAAACTCAAGAATTATCTATGCGGATCTGTGGTCTGCCCGGCAGGGTCCCTGGGAAAACGGCGCCTGGCAGGGTCCTGGGAGTGGTCTGTACAAAACCATAGACGGTGGAAACACCTGGAAACAACTCACCAAAGGACTCCCCACATTCGAACAAGGTCTCGGACGAATAGGCATCGCCGTTGCTCCCGGTGATCCGAATCGCGTGTATGCGACCGTCGATGCTGGAGAAACAGGCGGGATCTATCGATCCAACGACGCCGGCGAGTCGTGGGAGCGGGTTACTGGAGAAAAAAGAGTTTGGGGACGTGGTAGCGACTTCGCCGAGATCGACGTCGATCCTACTAATAAGGAGATCGTCTACTGCTCGGCGGTTGAAGTCTATAAATCAACCGACGGGGGCAAAACCTTCACGGGGTTCAAGGGCGCACCCGGCGGTGACGATTATCACACCATGTGGATCAATCCCGAGAATCCCAGGATCATGCTGCTGGCTGTCGATCAAGGTGCAGTAGTTACTGTCAATGGCGGTGAGACATGGAGTTCCTGGTACAACCAGCCAACAGCACAGTTCTATCACGTTATCACCGACAATCAGTTTCCGTACTGGGTGTATGGAGGTCAGCAAGAAAGTGGTTCCGCAGCAGTGAAGAGCCGAGGTGACAATGGCGCGATCTCGTTTCGAGATTGGCATACGATTGGAGTCGAAGAATACGGATACGTCGCACCCGATCCAGTAAATCCAAACATCGTTTATGGCGGCAAAGCAACTCGTTTTGATACGTCAACCGGACAAGTTCAGAACGTTGCACCCGAAATCTTGAGAAGCGGCACGTACCGATTCCTCCGAACGGCGCCGATTCTGTTTTCGCCGGTCAACCCGCAGGTTCTCTATCTTGCCGGCAATGTTTTGTTCAAAACAAACAATGGCGGAATGAGTTGGGACATCATCAGTCCGGATCTCTCGCGTGAACGACCGGATGTACCTGAGAGTATCGGTGTGTTCCGACGGCCGGACATGGCCACACAACCTCGGCGTGGTGTGATCTATGCTATTGCACCTTCACCAAAAGACATCAATACGATCTGGGCAGGAACAGACGATGGTCTTGTTCACGTAACGAAGGATGGTGGTAAGACATGGAAAAATGTAACTCCTCCGGGGCTTACTCCGTGGAGTAAGATCTCGCAAATCGACGCAGGTCATTGGGACACTTCGACCGCATACATCGCCGTAAATCGCATTCGACTTGACGATCAAAAACCGCACATCTATCGAACAACTGATGGCGGCGCAACATGGACCGAAATTGTTGCCGGGTTACCTACAGCACCCATCAATACTGTTCGCGAGGATCCTCAGAAACGTGAACTCCTTTTCGCGGGAAGTGAAACTGCTGTATTTGTTTCATTCGATAACGGCAATCACTGGCAATCGTTGAGACTCAACATGCCCGCAAGCTCGATTAGAGATCTCGTTGTACACAATGATGACGTTGTTGTGGGAACTCACGGACGATCGTTTTGGATCCTCGATGACATCACACCACTTCGTCAGCTTTCATCTTTGTCGAACAGTGCACATCTCTTCGCACCGCAGCTTGCTTATCGAGTCAAGCGAAACGTGAACACTGATACTCCTTTACCTCCAGAGGAACCGGTCGGACAAAATCCGCCAGACGGAGCAATAATCAACTATTACCTTCCAACTGATGCTCGAGGTGCTGTGACACTCGAGATCTACGATAGTAAGAACCAACTCGTACGCCGCTATTCGAGCACAGATAAGGTAGAGCCAATTGACGAAAAGCCGTTCCAGGTTCCTTCTTATTGGTTCAGGCCACCTCAGGTATTGTCTGCCAGGGCTGGACTGCAACGGTTCGTTTGGGACCTGATGTATGCATCCCCTCCTGCTTTCAGTCATGGTTTCCCGATTTCAGCTATCTATAAAGACACGCCTCTCTATCCCCAGGGCCCATCGGTCTTGCCGGGTACATACACCGTGAAACTTACTGTGGATGGGCAAACGTCAAGTCAGCCAATGACTGTGAAGATGGATCCGCGAGTAAAAACCAGCGCGGCGGGATTAACTCAACAATTCGATCTGTCTTACGAGGCTTACAAGGGGATGGACCAATCGTTCCAGGCGGCAATAGAGACAAGGAAATTGCGTGATCAGATCAGCGCCGCTTTAAATAAGGTTGGAAGAGGCTCCCTTTCAGATTCGTTGATGTCGCTTGAAAAGGAAGTCGCGGCCATCGGAGGGGAAGGCCGCGCTGATGTCAGTTCGCCGGGACTGCCAGGCGGGTCGATCGACTTGCGTAATCTTAATCTGACAAGTCTGAATAATGGTTTTTCGTCGTTGCTCGAGAATCTGCAAAGCGCTGACATGGCTCCGACCGATGCCACTCTCGCTGCAGCGGCTGAGTTAAAGCGAACACTCGCGAAGCTGCTGTCGGATTGGAATCAGGTAAAGACTAGAGATGTCGCCTCCATGAACGAACAGTTACGAGCGGCGAATCAACCAACGTTAGAGCCGGAGTAGAAGTGAACCAGCTGATTGTTTTCTACGATGGCATCTGTGGCTTGTGTAATCGTCTGGTTCAGTTTCTGTTGAAGCGTGATAGACACGATCGCCTGCGGTTCGCATCACTGCAAAGTGATTTTGCTTCAAGAGTTCTCGGGCGTCATGGAATCGATCCAAACGATTTAGATACGTTGCACGTCGTCGAGAACTATGAACGCGCAAATGAACGAGTGTTGAATAGATCAGATGCAATACTGCGTGCAAGTCGAGAGCTTGGAGGTTTGTGGTCCTTCGCTGCAAGCCTGGGCTCTTTAGTGCCACGCCCGCTTCGAAATCTCTTCTATAGATTTGTAGCGACTAATCGATATCGCGTGTTTGGAAAATACGAGACTTGCATGCTTCCAGAACCACAACACCGCGCGAAGTTTTTGGATATGTGAGTGTGCCTGGGATGAAAAATGTTTTTGAAAAGGGCAGTTGGGAAGGGGGCAAGCGGTACCAATACAAACCAAAACCAACTGCTCTTTCGATTTTGGTTTATGTTGATGGCGCTTGCCCCCATCAACAGCCCTTTTTGAGGAACCGATCCGAATTAACTTCATAGTGCGGAGCAGATCATGACGAAACTTTTATTAGGCCTGTCAGCACTCACTCTTATATCAATCGCAATGTCAGCAAAGACTCCACCGCAACCCCAATTCGACGTTCTAATCAAAAACGGGCGCATCGTCGATGGCTCTGGTCAACCTGGTTACAACGCCGACATAGCAATCAAAGATCGACGCATCGCTCGGATTGGCAATCTCGCCAATGCAAGTGCAACAAAAACCATCGACGCGAGCGGAATGGTTGTAGCGCCAGGGTTCATCGATATGCTCGGGCAGTCCGAAACCTACTTGCTCATCGATCCGCGCGGCATGAGCAAAGTGATGATGGGAGTCACTACTGAGATAACCGGCGAAGGTGAATCGACAGCGCCTATCAATGAGCGTCAGATAAAGGAACAGGAAGATTTTCTCAAGCGCTTCAACCTGACCATCGACTGGCGCACACTCGATGAATACTTCAAGCGTCTTGAGAAGCAAGGTACAGGTCTCAACCTCGGTACTTTTGTTGGTGCAACTCAAGTTCGTGAATATGTGATCGGTTACGACAATCGCCCGCCGACGGCTGCTGAACTCAAGACAATGAAAGATCTAGTCGCAGCTGCAATGCGAGAAGGAGCACTTGGCCTGTCCACTTCACTTCAATACATACCTGCTCGATTTGCTAAGACAGATGAGATAGTAGAACTCGCAAAAGTGGCTAGTCAGTACGGCGGCATCTATGCAACCCACCAGCGCAGTGAGGCGAATGCGTTGGATGAGTCGTTGAACGAAGTCTTCGAGATCGCCAGGCAGGCAAAGATTCCGGCGGAGATCTGGCACCTCAAGACTGCGTACAAAAAGAACTGGGGACGGATGCCGGAAATTCTAAACAAGATTAAAGATGCTCGAGCTCAAGGCCTCGACATTACAGCGGACATCTATCCCTACATAGCCGGCAGTACCGCGTTGAGCGCCTGTCTTCCTCCGTGGGCACAGGAAGGTGGCACTCAACAGATGCTGAGTCGATTACGCGATCCGGAATCGCGCAAACGCCTGAAGTCGGAGATATCCGTTGATCAAAAAGACTGGGAAAACATCTACCTTGGCAGCGGTGGTCCAGGAGGCATTCTGATCGGCTCAGTAGTTAATCGCGATCTGGAACCGATGCAAGGCAAGCGTCTTTCGGAAATCGCTGAGGAACAGAAGAAGGATCCTTTAGACGCCTTGTTTGATTTCATCCTCGCCGATCATGCGCAGACCGGCGCCATCTATTTCATGATGAGTGAAGACGACATGCGTGCTGCAATGAAAGCTCCATTTGTCAGCTTCTGTACTGACAGTGGATCGCGAGCCACTGATGGTCCGCTTGCGGGATCGAAGTCACACCCACGCGGCTGGGGAAGTTATCCACGAATCCTTGGACACTATGTCCGCGACGAACACTTGCTATCGCTGGAAGATGCCATTCACAAAATGACTGGGGGACCGGCCGCGAGAGTGGGTTTGAAAGATCGTGGATTGCTGAAGACAGGAATGTTCGCAGACATAACCGTGTTCAATCCAAAGACCGTTATCGACACGGCGACGTTCGCACAGCCAAATCAATATCCGGTTGGAATCGAGTATGTATTGGTGAATGGGCAGATCAGTGTCGATAAGGGACAGCGCACTACCGCGCTGGCCGGACAAGCGATCCGCGGACCGGGGTACAGGAAATAATTTGGAGTGCGACGGCCTGCCGTCGCTTTGTTATAGCGGACCCTGGCTATGTCACTTCGACCCTTTAAAGCCCCGCTGTGGCAAAGCGACGGCAGGCCGTCGCACTCCAAAGAGATCAGATCGATCCGATAATCTTTCGGTAATCTGCTTCTGAAAACGCCTTCAACGTCTCCGTTTGCACATTGCCCTGGGATCCGAGCGACAAGATCGCCGCTGCGTAAGACTCATCATCGGGAGCATCGATAACGCACACCAGATCGTATCGACCCATCGTAAGGTACGTGTCTTTGATCTTCACGCCCGACTTCTTGAAAGCCTTTCGTCCTGCATCAAGCCGGCTCGGGCTGTCTTTGATTGCACTGATTCCCTGTCCTGTCCATTTGAGAAGAGCAATATAGGTTGGCATATACGAGGTCCTTTCCTGTTTTGGTTTTGGAATTTGTCTTCATCGTTTGATCTCAGATCTCAGATTCAAAAAGAATGCGGTACCGAATCTTCAATCTGAGATCTGAAATCTGAAATCTGAAATCTGGGATCTGGGATCTGGCATCTCAGATCTGAAATTCAGACCCTTATGAAAATTCTCTTGCGGTACAACAACCACATCAAAAACAACCAGAACAAAATAAAAGCGATTCCATAGGCGAGAGATGCGTTGATAGGCGTGGCCCACGACAAAAAGAAGTTACGGAAGATCCAACCCTGCAGTGACGTTGTCCCGCCGTTACCGGTGGGTATCGTAATCAACTCCATGGTGTCGACCATCAATGCTGATCCCACATACAGCGCGATTGCGTTCACACCGAACACGATAAAAGGCCATGCCCACCGTCGATAACCCTTGACATCAACTAACCAATAACAGAGAGCAAGCAGTTGCAATGCTAAGCCCGTCGTAAACAATACATATGAACTCGTCCACAGCGCTTTGTTAATTGGAAAGAAAGCATTCCACGACCAACCAATCATGACGCAGACTGCTCCGGCAAAAAACAACCCCGCAACCTTTTCGAACTGCGAACGCTCAGCACGCAACCAATGGCCGGTCAGAACACCAAAGAGTGTTGTCGAGATGGCGGGAATCGTGCTGAGTATTCCTTCCGGATCGTAAACCTTTGCCTGCCTCCAAACGTGCTGGCCAAACACTAGTCGATCGACGTACGAGGCAAGACTGCCTTCCTTCGTCAGAACGCCCGCTGGATAACCGGGCGGGGCGATTTCCGTCATCGCGATCCAGTAAATGAGCAACAACGCAACTGCGATTATGACCTGCGTTCGTAAGCTGGTTGAAAGGAAGATGAGTGCAGTGATCAAGTAACAGACCGCAATGCGCTGGAGAACACCAGGTATGCGAACCGTCACAAAATCAAAATGTGGATATAGATTGAGAAAAAAGCCGAGCGCGAAGATAATCAGCGCCCGCTTTAGAGCCTTTAAGTACAGTGGTCCTTTTGGTGCGTCCTCTTCAACTCCCCTGCCAAGTGACAACGTTATCGCTACACCAACAATAAAGAGGAAGAAGGGAAAGACCAGATCAGTTGGCGTCCAACCATTCCATTCAGCGTGTTCAAGCGGCCAGTAGATGGCGCTCCACGTTCCGGGATTGTTGACTAATGTCATTCCCGCGATCGTGATTCCGCGGAAGACATCGAGGGAGAGCAGTCGATTCGGGGATTGATTAGTCATGATTCTTCATTGCTCTTCTCGGCGTATCCTCTGCGCTCTCTGCGTCTCTGCGGTTATAACAATCGCAACACCGAAGAAAGCGCAAAGACGCAGAGACGCAGAGACGCAGAGATATTCATTGCCGTGGTTGCGTTTGCGGCGACGGAAATCTCCCACCCAGCCCGAACTCCTCAGGATTCGGCAATATTGATTTCTCTTCATACCCACGCATCGCTTCTTCAACTTCACGACTCTTCGACAACCAGATCGCAATAGCCTGGTCATATCGCATCAGAACACTGTCCAACCAATACGGCCGATTCTCCGCCAGCCACTGCTCACGATAGCTCGCTTTTAGTATGGCCAACTCTTCTGCCATTTCGCGCAGCTGGTTGTAAATTGGGCTTGCGTATCGACGGAGCCTGCGGACTTTTGAACGATCACCCAGGTTCAAATAAGCATCCCAGTATTCGCGACTAAGTTTTTCGACCGTTTCAGCGCGCCTGCCAAGATGATCGAATCGTCGCGCAGCAAAGAGCATTGATGAGATCATCGAATTGTTTCGCCGCGCTCGCTTACCATTTTGCAGAAGCGTTTCTTCAGCAGATTCAACTTGAAGACGCATCTGCCGGATTTTGTCTGCGTTCGCGCGTGCTCCGGTCTGATAGTTCGTGGTAAATGGATTGCGCCAAAACGCGTCGTCGCTTGTGCCGATCCCGAGAACAGTATTGACACTTCCCAGAGTGTGAATCACTGAGACAAACTGATCGCCATCGTTACGGAAGAACGCCCAATCAAAGTCAGCATCGAACAATTGCTGGTCCACTGGTTGTGACTGCCAGGCGGCCGCCGCACCCAGCACGATTCCGTACCAGGTCATTTCAAACAACGACTCCCCATCATCGTCCCACGTTGTGTTCAGCATTCCAGTCGCGCCTGCAGCTTGACCATCACGAACGAAGTTGATGATGTTTTTCGACGAAGCATCGACGTTTGGAAAGATCTGGTTCCAACCCCAGACGCCGGGACCGACCCATTGTTCAAGACCCGCATCTTTGAAAGGTTTGATTCGGCTCTCGTAACTCTCTTTCGGCGCGTAGTCCCAATTGGCAACAATCATTTCTTTGGGTATGTTGCCGATCAGATCCGGATGATTGAACGCGATGTCGCCCCAGAAGATCAGTTTGCGATCGTATTGCTTCAAGAGATCGCGAACGCGATTGAGATGTTCGAAATAAACTGCACCCACGCCTTTCGATCTTGCGGCTTCGCGGCTTTGTCCTTCACCCAGTTCGAAAGTCTCATCTTCACCGATGTGAAAGAACTTTCCAGGGAAGAGTTCATTTAGTTCACGATACCAGTCAGCAATCAGTTTGTAGGTCCCTTCCTGCTGCGGGGAAAGCACGTCACCATAAGGTGTTTCCGCGAGGGAGTTGTACTTCTCGTACCTGAGTGCCTTGTGTAAATGTCCGAACGTTTGTTGCTCCGGAATCAATTCAATGTGATACGACCTGGCATAAGCAACTAGCTCGCGAATTTCGTCGGGCGTTAATGAACCGCCCTCGGGACCGATGAGCGGATGGGTCTCACTGGCGAATGTGTGCTCCATGTAGAACGAATGCATGTTGAGCTTGTAAGCCGCGAATGTTCGAAGCTGTCTTTTTATGTAATCGACAGTTGGAATCGGACCACGGCTGATGTCATCAGAAACGCCTCGCCAACGCATAGCGGGCCAATCGCTGATTCGCACTCCCTGGATATTGGCATTGCTTGCTTCGCCGCGTACGAGTTGTTTTAGAGTTTGTAGACCATAGAAGACTCCCGCAGGACTTGCACCTGCCACCACCACTGAGTCTGGAGTTACTGAAAGCAGGTAGCCTTCTTCATTGATGCTTGTTGGCGTTTCGAATCCTGCGGTTTTTAGGCTCTGTTGAATCGCCGGCTGACTGAGTAGACCTAAAATAATTGCATGGTGACCGCGATTGCGGCTTATCTTCAGATTAATGTTAGCAATGCTCTTCAGGTCGGCTAAAAAATCGTCGGCCGCAAACTTATCATCACTCGAACGTGGATCTGCGAGGACTATGTGCGCGTTCTTATCGAGCGGAAAGTTCTGGCCGGACGCCCTTACCTCGCGCGGCTGAGGAATGATTGAGATCCGGTCCTGGGTGCTTACGCGAGTTGAGCTGGCGAGCACGAGAAGAAGTAGAACAATCAGACGTAGTCCAACAGTTCGTGTTAGAGTGTTTGCCATAGAAAAGATTAGGCGTTGCCGTTATGGGTTGGAAAATCTGCAGAGTATTTAACTTAAAACGCTCGCAAATACAATAGAACTCTGTGTATCTCCCTGTCTCCGCGTTTCTGTGTTGAATCAAGCGACTTCCAAACCACGGAGGCGCGATGACACTAAGACACCCAGAGAATTAAAGGACACAACCTTGTCGCTAATGCTTTCTGAAATCGCTGAGCAACCCGCTGCGTTATCTCGCACCATCAACGAAGAGCGAAAGAAGATTGCGAAGTTAGGCCAGACTCTAAGAGAACGACAAATCAACTTCATCGTTCTCGTCGCACGCGGCAGCTCAGACAATGCTGCACTGTTTGGACGTTACTTACTCGAGATTACGACCGGTATTCCCGTCTCACTGTCAGCTCCTTCAGTTCATACGATCTACAACGCGAAACTAAAACTCGATCACGCGCTTGTGGTCGGTGTTTCCCAATCGGGCGAAGGAGAAGACATCAATCTCGTACTGGAGAATGCACGGCAGTGTGGCGCGTACACCGTTGGCATTACAAACGAGCCGAATTCATCAATGACGAACCTGGTTCACGAAACTCTTTTAATGCATGGTGGTCGTGAACGGTCCGTCGCCGCTACGAAGACCTTCACCGGTCAAATGCTCCTCTTTTATATGCTCGCCGCGGAGTTGGCGGAAAGATCACCTGCTTATGAACGCATTCCCGATTTCGTCTCAGCAGCACTCGAACAGCAGCCGGCAATCCTCGAACTCGTGCAACGATACGTGTTCATGGAAAACTGTGTGGTGGTTGGTCGGGGGCTCGCTTACGCAAATGCGTATGAGTTGGCGCTGAAGCTGATGGAGACTTGTTATGTTGTCGCGGAGCGTTTCTCCTCGGCCGATTTTCTCCATGGACCGCTCGCCATGGTCGAACGGCACTTCCCTGTCATTCTTTTTGCGCCACCCGGCAAGATGTTGCCAGGAGTAAAGAACCTGATCGAACGACTTCGCGAGCTACATGCTGACACGTTGTCGATCACCGGTGATATTGATGTTGCCGGTTTGTGTACAAGGTCGATTATTATGCCGCGAGAGATCGACGAGTTCCTGGGGCCAATTCCCTACATCGTCCCGGGACAATTGTTCGCAGCGTTGCTTGCCGAAGCGAAGGGATTGGATCCGGATTCTCCAAGATCGTTATCGAAGGTCACGAGAACACTATGATGAGGCGGGGCAGTAGCCCGACTGTCAAGGAGGGCTCATCGTCCGCTGATGAAGTTGGCCCGATCTGAGCCCTCCTTAACAGTCGGGCTACTGCCCCGGCCACGCATCACTGAGGCCCCGATGAACATTGAACTCAAAGACTTGTCCCACAATCCGGTCTACCTGCAGGTTCGTCAACAGATTGAGGATCAGATCCAGAACAAGTTAATCTCCTCCGGCGAACCGCTTCCCTCACCCGCGGCACTCGCGTCTAAACTCTCTGTTGATAAAGGCGAGATCCAGCGAGCTTACTTTGAGCTGGAACAAAGTGGACTCGTGAAGAAGCAGAGCGGTAAGGATTTTCTTGGCAAACCCAAAACCACTTACAATGTCGCCTAGAGTTCCTTCACAGCATCCGCGAGATGATCAGGTCTATCAGTGGGCGAATTATGAATCCGATCGGTATCGCAATCAGTATCAGGACGGCGGCGATCGTGCGAGACCTTTTGGCTCTCTGATAGTCAGGATCGCTCGTGTTCAAAGTTCCAAACCGAATCTGCCACCTGACTAATAAAACCACTGACACTAAAAACGTAATCAAGAATCCCCAATACACGAACGGCAAGAACGGAATCATACTCAATCCCAGAAAAACAAACATCGCCACCGCGGCTATACGCATGAAGCTCGCGTCGCTGTAAGCCTGGTTTGCTTTCGCCTGCTGCTCGGCGACCACAGCAGCAATTCCTGGATCTATTTCAGTGGAACAAAACCGGCACGCGGTCATTGAGTCGTTAATGATTTCTTTGCAGTTAGGACAAGGGAACGTGCGAGGAGTGGCGAACATATTGTCGCTCCTGAAAGGTTTTGGAAAAGCTTGTGAGATCGCTTCTAGAATAACAAAGTAGCCCTCTTGTGACGAAGGTCCTGAGTGCATGCTATTCTTGCGCAGTTAGCAGCGGTTGTTTATTTGCTAGTGCGAAAGTGGCGGAATTGGCAGACGCGCCAGACTTAGGATCTGGTACCGAAAGGTGTGGGGGTTCGAGTCCCCCCTTTCGCACCAAAACGGATGGTCTTTGGCCTTGGGTCTTTGGTCTTTGATCCATTTGAAAAGTAAGCGAAGACCCAGGACCTAAAACCAAAGGCCATTCAGAATCACATGAAGACCGAACTAGTAGACGTCTCTCCAACACGTAAAGAAATCAAGATAGAAATCGAACCCTCCCAGGTACGTAACGCATACGATCGCATCAGTGAGCGTTACGCGAAGGGCGCGACTGTGCCCGGGTTTCGTCGCGGTCACGCACCGCGCTCTGTCGTTCGCACCCGCTTCAAGAGTGAGATCAGAAGCGAAGTGCTACGCGAGTTGCTACCCGATGCAGTTAGCAACGCAATCGGAGAACATTCGCTCGCGCCCATTGGCGAACCGGACGTGCAGCTTGATAACACGGAAGCTCTTGAACAACTCGGCGATCAACCCATCACCGTGAAGGTCGGGCTCGAGGTTTTTCCCGAAGTCAAACTCGAGCAATACAAAGGTCTCGAGGCTGTTCGTCGGACGCGGCCGGTGACCGATGCAGATGTCGATCAGATGATCGAGGGTTTACGCGAAGCATCTGCTTCACTCGAACCTGTCGAGGATCGCGGGGCCGAGATCGGCGACACGGTCACAATCAACGTTCTGGGCAAGTTTGTTGATGAACCTGAAGCCGAAGAGATCAAAGCTGACGACGTCGAGGTAGTTCTCGGCGGTGAAGGCGTGCAACAAGAGTTCACTGATAACCTGCAGGGTGCGAAGCCAGACGATAAGAAGACTTTCTTAGTCCCTTATCCTGAAGACTTCTCATCGAAAGGTCTCGCAGGCAAAAAAGTCGACTACGAAGCGACCGTCACTGCTGTAAGACGCAAGGAGTTGCCCGAAGTAGACGACGAATGGGCAAAGAGTCTTGGCGATGACTTCGAGTCAGTCGACATATTGCGCAAGAAGGTGCGTGAGGACCTGGAAAAGCGTTCTTCATACGAGTCGGATCAAAAACTTCGCGCCGAGGTGATGCGCAAACTGCTCGAGGCACACAAATTCGAAGTCCCTCAAAGTCTCGTTGAACAGCAGGCAAGTCATCGTCTTCAAAGTATCGTGCGCGACATGATTGGTCGCGGTATCGATCCGCGTAGTCGTGACGTCAATTGGGAAGGCGCACGCGAGGAGATGAAGGTCCAGGCCGAGGAAGATGTGAGGGCAAGCATGCTGCTCGAACAGATTGCCGAAGAGGAAAAGATCGAGGTCTCAGACGAGGAAATTGAGGCTGAGATCGATGAGGTTGCCACGGCATCACGACAATCAAGAGAGCAAGTACGTGCTGCCTTGACAAAGGATGGGGGCGAACGTAGCATCGCGCACAGATTGCGCAACCGTAAAGCGCTTGATCTTTTGATAGCTAATGCAAGCGTGACTGAAGAAGAGTGGAAGGAAAGTTAGTGTCCGATATGCGTCCGTCTTGTCGCGATGACAGTTGAGCTACTTCAGCCCGACACGACAAGACAGAAGCATATCGGACATTCATTTAGAACGAGGTTAGACTTTTATGGCTTTAGTCCCAATGGTGGTCGAGCAAACTTCGCGAGGTGAGCGCGCCTTCGATATTTACTCCCGGCTACTAAAAGACAACATCATCTTTCTCGGCACTCCAATCGATGATCAGATCTCAAACCTTATCGTAGCCCAGCTTCTCTTTCTCGAAGCCGAAGATCCCGAAAAAGACATCAATCTCTACATCAACTCTCCAGGCGGATCGATCACCGCGGGAATGGCCATCTACGACACGATGCAGTTCATTCGACCCGATGTAACGACGATCTGCGTTGGTCAGTGTGCTTCTATGGCCGCGCTATTGCTGGGCGCGGGCGCGAAAGGTAAACGTTTCGCCCTGCCCAATTCACGCATTCTTATTCATCAACCGTCCGGCGGCTCTCAAGGTCAAGCCACTGACATTCGTATCCAAGCTGAAGAAATCCTGCGGATGCGCGAGCTCACCTCGCAGATCATTGCGAAGCATAGCGGCCAATCGTACGAGACTGTCGAACGTGATGTTGAACGCGACAAAATAATGTCTGCCATGCAGGCGAAGGAATATGGTTTAATAGACGAGGTGATCGCCCACCGCGAGTAGAACACGAAACCCCCAAGGAGCTTCTTCAGTAGATTATGGTGAGACGAACCGATGACACCTTGCGATGCTCATTCTGTGGTAAGTCACAGAACGAGGTTAAGAAGCTCATTGCCGGACCAACCGTCTACATCTGTAATGAGTGCATCGACATCTGCAACGAAATCATCACTGATGATCAGCAGGCAGAGTCGGTAGCCACTCGACCACCGTTACCCAAGCCGGGCGAAATCAAAAACTTCTTAGATGAATATGTAATCGGCCAGGAGGAAACCAAGAAGCGCCTGGCCGTCGCTGTGTATCAGCACTACAAGCGAATTGAACTCGGCCGCCGGCGTTCAGATGTAGAGATTCAAAAAGCAAACATCTTGCTGATCGGACCTACGGGCACTGGTAAGACTTTGCTTGCTCAAACGCTCGCACGGATGCTGAGCGTGCCGTTCACGATTGTCGATGCCACAACGCTCACCGAGGCTGGTTATGTTGGTGAAGACGTCGAGAATATCATCCTCAAATTACTTCAAGCTGCGAATGGTGATGTCGAACGTGCACAACAAGGAATCATCTATATAGATGAAGTCGATAAGATTTGTCGCAAAGATGAGAATCCTTCGATCACACGAGACGTTTCTGGTGAAGGCGTTCAGCAAGCGCTTCTAAAGATACTCGAGGGAACTGTAGCGAATGTTCCACCTCAAGGTGGCCGCAAACATCCACATCAGGAATTCTTTCCTGTTGACACCACCAACATCTTGTTCTTATGCGGCGGGGCCTTCGTTGGTCTGGAAAAAGTCATCGAGAGGCGACTGCGCAACAAGTCTCTTGGGTTCCATGCTGAAGTAAAGTCAGGAATGCACCGCCATGCAGAAGCGCTGGCACAGGTTCAACCCGAAGATCTGATTCGTTTTGGGCTGATCCCGGAGTTTGTTGGTCGTTTGCCGGTTGCGGGCGTCCTGCACGAACTCGATGAAGGCGCCCTGATCAAGATTTTGACCGAACCAAAGAATGCTTTAGTCAAGCAATACCAGAAGAAGTTTGATTTCGATAACGTCAAGCTCAAGTTCACCGAAGACGCCCTCAAAGCCGTCGCCCGACAGGCAGTTGAGCGCAAAGTAGGCGCCCGTGGACTGATGATGATCCTCGAAGAACTCCTGCTCGACGCGATGTATACCCTGCCCTCGCAGAAACGCGTCAAAGAATTTGTCATAACCAGCGAGATGGTCGAAAGGCGCCGTGCAGTGCCTGGTGAAGGACTTACGGGCATCGACGGCGCGGCGGCTTAATAGCAAGTCTGGGCTCTTCGTGACAAAGTAGCGGAACCCACCGGAAATGATCTAGAATTAGCCATCTTTTAATTAAGGCGAGACGGCAATTTGGCGGCTCGCCTTTGTTGCAAAGGCCCTGGAAAATCAGTTAGCCAAAAACATGGAAGAATATTCAGACAGAACCCCCGCCGACGTCGCCTGGTATCCGATGGTGCCAATCCGTGACGTCGTAATTTTCCCCTTTACTAAAGTCGCTTTTAAAATTGGTCGTTCTGGTTCCGTCCGCGCCCTTGAACAGGCGCTGGCCACGGATCGCACAATATTCTTAGCAACTCAACACGACGCCACTGTCGATGAACCTTCACCCGAACAAATCTACGGTGTTGGTACCCTCGGCAAGATTCTGCAGTCTCAAAAACAGGATAACGGTCAAATCAAAGTTGTTGTTGAAGGACGCGAACGCGCAACCACGGTTCGGGTCGAAAACACTGACGGCGCATTTCTCGCGCTCGTCCGTCGCGCTCCCATGGTCAACGAAGAAGGAACTCGGCTCGATGCGTTGATTCAAAAGGTAGGTCAACTCGTTGAGCAGCATCTTCGTCTGGCGCCCGATACCCAAACAGATGCATTACAGACCGCGCTTCGCAATCAGGAACCGTCGCATCTAGCCGATGCGCTCTCATCCCAGCTGAAGATTTCCGTAGAAGATAAACAGGGGCTGCTCGAGATCTTCTCGACTCAAGCCCGGCTGCAGCGACTTATCGAACTGCTCGAAACTGAAATTGAGAAGCGTCAACTCGATCGCACTATTCAAACTCGCGTTAAGCGGCAGATGGAAAAAGCTCAGAAGGAGTACTACCTGAATGAGCAAATCAAAGCGATCCATAAAGAGCTTGGCCGTAAAGACGAAAAGGCTGAACTCGAAGAACTGAAGAAGAAGATTGAAGAAGCAGGCATGACTGACGAGGCGAAGGAAAAGGCAATGCAGGAACTCCACCGCCTCGAAGCAATGCCTCCAATGTCTGCGGAGGGAACCGTCTCCCGAACATATATTGATTGGCTGATAAGTGTGCCGTGGAAGCCGAAGTCCAAAGAGATTAGGGATCTCATTAAGGCCGAAGAAGTGCTTAACGAAGATCACTTCGGCCTTGAGAAAATTAAGGAACGGATCCTTGAGTACCTTGCCGTCAGGCAACTCGTAAAGAATCCTCGTGGTTCGATTCTTTGCTTCGTCGGTCCGCCGGGGGTTGGCAAAACGAGTTTAGGAAAATCCATCGCCCGGGCGACAGGTCGAAAGTTCGTGCGCTTGTCACTTGGTGGTGTTCGTGATGAAGCCGAAATTCGAGGTCATCGTCGTACTTACATTGGAGCGCTGCCTGGTCAAATCATTCAGATGATGAAAAAGGCGGGCACCATAAATCCGGTCGTATTGCTCGATGAGGTTGACAAGCTCGGAGCAGACTTTCGAGGCGACCCGAGTGCAGCCTTACTCGAGGTGCTTGATCCCGAACAGAATCATACGTTCCAGGATCACTACCTGGATGTTGAATACGATCTGTCTAAGGTATTCTTTATTGCAACTGCTAATGTCCTTCATACCATCCCACCAGCTCTGCAAGATCGCCTCGAGATTCTGCGACTTTCTGGTTACACAGAACGCGAGAAGCTCGAGATTGCGAAACGACATCTGGTTCCAAAACAGGCTGATGGCAACGGAATCAAAGCTGAGCGATTGAATTTCACCGACGAAGGAATTCTGGAAATCATCCGTCACTACACACGAGAGTCCGGCGTCCGCAATCTTGAACGCGAAATCGGCTCATGCTGCCGCAAAATCGCCCGTAAGTTTGTTTCTGAGAATAGCGGAGAAGAGGCCAGTGCCAGTATCGACGCGGAAAGGGTCCGCGAGATGCTCGGTCCTATTAAGTTCCGGCAACAAGGCATCGCCGCCCAAAGTGAAATCGGTTTAGCTACCGGATTAGCCTGGACCGAAGTCGGTGGCGAAGTTTTACAGATTGAAGCAACGCTAATCAAAGGTCGTGGTGGTGTAACTCTCACGGGCAAACTGGGTGAGGTTATGCAGGAATCTGCACAAGCAGCACTAACCTGCATCAAAGCTCGCGCGGAACGTCTGGGGATGAGTTTGGATTTCATTCGCAAACGCGACCTGCACATTCATATTCCTGAGGGCGCAATTCCGAAGGACGGACCTTCCGCAGGAATTACAATGGCGACTGCTATGGCGTCAGCGCTTTCACGCGTGGCGGTCAGAAGAAACGTGGCGATGACTGGGGAGATTACTTTGCGCGGTCGTATACTCCCAATCGGAGGAGTCAAGGAGAAACTGCTCGCTGCACACCGTTTCGGCATCGACACGATCATCATACCGAAAGAAAATGAGAAAGATTTAGTGGAAGTTCCCGAAGAAGTTCGCAATGCACTTTGCATCCACTTAGTGGAAACGATTGATGAAGTGCTGGCGATTGCCCTCGAGGATAGCTGTCCAACTGACGCAGCTACCACTACCGAAGCGCCTCCGTTATGGACAACGGAACCGCCTTCACAAGGAATTCAAACGAGTTAACTACTATTCGTAATGTTGTACGACAGGGTTAGCCTGTCGTATGCAGCAATTCGGAACCCCACGACAGGCTAACAGTCTGTCGTACGGTTTCTCGCCGTTTCCTTTTATCTGAGATTCGCCATAGCAATGGTGAAAACTCCATTCCTTCAAATGTAAAACACCAAGTCATAGGAGACTTAAGATGAGTAAACAAGAAGAAGCTGATCTGATTCTTAAACTGTACGAGCTGCGTCGCGAAGCAGTCATGCGCGATGCTCGTAATTGGTTTATTACCTGGAACCCTACCGGCCCTCAGGACTTTATGGATGTGTTGACGAGCGAAAAAAGCGGTCTCTATAGAATGGTTGTCTCTTATTGGGACATGGCCTGCTCTCTCGTCAACAACGGCGCCATCGATGCACAGATGTTCAATGATGCAAACGGTGAGCACATCGTGGTTTATGCGAAGATGGAGCCATTCATCCCAATGCTGAGAGAACAACTAGGCGCTCCCCAATTCCTCGCTCACTTGGAAAAGGTCGTGAAGGCGCTGCCGGATTCCGAGGAAAGACTTGCAGCGACTCGTGAGCGCATCGGCAAGATAATCGAGCTCTTTAAACAACGGATGGCAGCGAAAGCAGTTGCTGCTGCAGGCGACTGACGTTTGTAGGTGCATTGCCGGTTTGTGCGACAAACTAAAGTTCGTCAGACAAAATCGGCAATGCACCCGCTCGGAGCACCCTCAACAGAGAATGAAGGTCACCAACGCGGAGTTTTTGAAGAGTGCTTTTACAGAGAACGATTGGCCTTCCGATTCAAAACCGGAAATCGCGTTCCTGGGTAGATCAAATGTTGGTAAATCCAGCTTGATCAATTCCCTGCTAATGGTGCACGGATTGGCGCGAACTTCATCTACGCCCGGCAGGACTCAGTCGCTGAACTTCTTCTCAATAAACGAACGCTTTCGGTTTGTGGACTTACCAGGGTTTGGGTTCGCGCGAGTTCCCCAGCACATCAAATCGACCTGGGGAGATATGGTGACGAGCTACCTTGCCAAGCGCCGTCAGCTTGTGCTATCAATTCACATCGTAGATTCGCGCCACGAACCCACAAACCAGGATTTGCAACTTCACGAATGGCTTGAACACAGTAATAAGCCGCGGTTAATAGTTGCCACAAAATCCGATAAGCTTTCTAACAACGAATTGAGAAAGAACCTGGAGCACATAAGAAACGTGCTCAACGACCAAAGCGTATTGGCATATTCGGCCAAGACCGGACGCGGTCGCGATGAACTTTGGCGTGCAATAAAAAGCGCAATATCGTGACTCTTGGCACTGTTTCACGTTTGCGCTTTGGAATGAATAGCTAGTATCCTGAAAGAAATCGGCAATCCGAAAGTCTCATAAGCCCCCTTGGTCAATCTGATTTCTTTGGGCCACGCTCGTCGAGTGGGTGGCATCAAAACGATGTTGAATCTGCCATCCGAGTAAATTGAATTGAGACCGTTGAGGAGATTTGTAAAAAAGCCTCGCGAATGAACTGGGAGGCAACTCGCAACCCATCATCGCCATAACCGCTCAATAGTTCACTTCCAAAATCACAAGTTGAGAAGCTGCAAGATCTTTTGCGGCAAAGATGTTAAGAGAATACTGACATGTCACAAAGAACACGTTCACGCGCATCAAGCGCGAACAATGAAGCCAACAGTGAAGACAGTGGTGGCAGCGTAGCTACCGCCGAAGTTCCTGAACGCGAAACACGCGACGGACGCGAAGGTAAGAACGAAGGATTTCACAACCTCGCGGACCTGAAGGAGATGTCTATCTCCAAACTCACTTCCATCGCCAAAAGCATGGATGTGCCCGGCGCAACCGGGATGCGCAAGCAGGAGCTCATCTTCAAAGTGTTGGCCGCTCAAACCGAGAAGAGCGGACTCATTTTCTCGGAAGGCGTATTGGAAACGTTACCTGATGGTTTCGGATTCCTGCGTGCGCCTGAATACAACTATTTGCCAGGGCCTGATGATATTTACGTATCGCCGTCACAGATTCGCAAATTTGATTTGCGAACCGGCGACACAGTAAGCGGCCAGATTCGTCCGCCAAAAGAGGGCGAACGCTATTTTGCCTTGATTAAAGTTGAAGCAATCAACTTTGAATCACCCGACCAGGCTCGAGAAAAGGTCTTCTTTGATAACCTGACGCCGCTCTATCCGGAAGAACAGTTGAAGATGGAGGCAAGTAATGAAAACTTGTCGGCGCGTGTTATCGATCTGGTAACACCGTTGGGCAAGGGTCAGCGTGGCCTGATCGTGGCGCCTCCCCGAACCGGTAAGACGATGTTGCTGCAAACCATTGCCAACTCCGTAACCCAGAATCATCCTGAAGTTACCTTGATCGTTTTGCTGATCGACGAACGACCAGAAGAAGTGACCGACATGCAACGGTCAGTCAATGGTGAAGTAATCTCGTCAACGTTTGATGAGCCGCCAACGCGTCACGTGCAAGTTGCGGATATGGTGATCGAGAAAGCCAAACGTCTCGTGGAACACAAACGCGACGTAGTTATACTTCTGGATTCGATTACGCGTCTTGCTCGCGCACACAACGCTGTTGTACCGCCAAGCGGTAAAATCCTCTCCGGTGGTATCGACTCAAATGCGCTACAACGACCCAAGCGGTTCTTCGGCGCTGCCCGTAACATCGAAGAAGGCGGCTCGTTAACAATTATCGCGACGGCCTTGATCGATACAGGTTCGCGAATGGACGACGTGATTTTTGAAGAGTTCAAGGGTACCGGTAACTCCGAGATTCATCTTGACCGCCGGCTGAGCGACAAGCGCTTGTTCCCGGCTATCGACTTGCAACGTTCGGGAACGCGTAAAGAAGAGCTGCTCATCAGCAAGGAAGACTTGAATCGCATCTGGGTAATGCGGCGCGTCTTGAATCCGTTGTCGCCGGTTGAACAGATGGAAGTAGTGCTCGAGCGATTGGAGAAGACAAAGTCGAACGCTGAGTTCCTTGCTTCGATGCAAAGCTAGTGACACAGACAAGCGTGTCTGTGTGGAAAGGCGAAAGGAGGCACAATCCTTTCGCCTTTGGTTTGATCCGGTCATTTTCCATATATAGTCAATAGTCCGTGGCAGATAGGTCGAATAGGTCATATAGGTCCTATACGACTGACTGTAACACTCGCCCGATGCGCGTCGCCATTCTCACATCCGAGGCAGTGCCGTTCGCCAAAACCGGCGGCCTTGCAGACGTGTCAGGTGCGTTACCTAAGGCACTCAGAGAACAGGGCGTCGATGCCAAACTAGTCCTGCCTCTTTACGATCAAATCGATCGCCGCTTACTAAACGACAAGATCATAGAAGGCATTCGCGTTGAATGGCGCGGACAGGTCCACCACATTCGAGCGCTGCAAAGCGACGTAGCCGAAGCTCCCACCTATCTGATCCAGGCACCTGAGTTCTTTGCTCGACCTGATATCTACGGCTACAGCGACGATCACATTCGCTTCGCTTTCTTTTCGCGTGCAGCACTCGCTTTGCTAAAACATCTCGATTGGCAACCGGAGATTATTCATGGCAATGACTGGCCGTGTGGTTTTGCGGTTGCCGAACTTCGGGCTCGACGCCGTTACGATCAGTTTTTCCATCAAACTCGTACGCTGTTTTCACTTCACAACGTCGGTTACCAGGGTTTATTCGATCCTGGTGACCTGTGGTGGCTTGGGTTTGGAGATCCACCAGACGGCAACGACTTCATGCTTGATCGCACTGCCTCAGCATTGAAGGCCGGAATCATCGCCGCCGATGCACTGTCAACCGTCAGTCCTCGTTATGCGCGGGAGATCCAAACGCCTGATCAGGGTCATGGGCTTGACTGGTTACTGCGAGCACGGGCTGATCGTCTGGTTGGAATCACTAACGGCGTCGATTACTCAGTGTGGAATCCTGAAACTGATCCGCATATTGCCGCCAATTTTTCTATCGACGACTTATCGGGCAAAGTCGAATGTAAACGAGATCTTCTGCGACGGTTTGGTCTAACTGAAGACGAGCGTCAACCTGTTTTGGCAATTATTTCGAGACTGGTCGGACAAAAAGGGTACGAGCTCATTCGGATGATCGCCGGCGCGATCGTCAATACAGGTTGTTACTTTATTGCCTTGGGAGCGGGTGCCCGGGAATACGAAGACTTTCTGCAACGCTGGCACGACTCAGCGCCGCATCAGGTTGGAATTTACAAAGGGTTCGCCGGCGAGCCACTGCCACATCAGATCGAGGCCGGCGCTGATATGTTTCTGATGCCGTCACTATACGAGCCCTGTGGCTTGAATCAAATGTACAGCATGCGCTATGGAACAGTTCCAATCGTCCGCGCGACGGGTGGACTTGACGATACCGTGCAACAGTTTAATCCATCGACTCGTGAGGGCAACGGCTTTAAGTTCGAGCGATACGAAGCTCGGGCATTGCTTGATAAAATAAGGGAAGCCCTTTACTTTTATGCCCGGCCACGGGACTGGGCCACCATTCAACGCAACGGTATGCGCGTCGATAATTCGTGGTCCGCGGCAGCAAAGAAGTATGTTGAGTTGTATGAGGGAGTTATGAAGCTCTGAATGAGATCGCAGATAGCTTGTGTACCGAACCTGCAGCGAGCGACCGGTTATTCATCAACGGCGAGTTTCGCTCGTAATGAGACGGGTTGGTCACTTAAGAACGTGGTGGCACTGTTGGACTAAGCGCCGAGATGGCCGAGGTGTTTGGGTCGACCTTGAGAGTTAAATTAATATCTTCACCCGTTTTCCGGCCAATATACATTCTGTTCACAAAGGAGCGGGCTAGCGCGAAAGCGAAAATTAGTATTTGAAGCCAGTAAAATGATCTCGAAAGACTCAACGCGTTTCTGTTGGCGACCATAATTAAGGCTAAGAAGACACAGGAGACAACTATGCCAATAATGCCAACGGAAAGTTCTCTGTTCATCTTCAAACTGTAACCAGGATTGCCATGCGCATCTTTGGCATTCAGCATGAGGTCTTTGTAGTAGGCAATCGACCTGAGCGTACTGTCACCGAAGAGAATTATTGAAACAAACATCCACTCTGGTAATTCAATGAGCTTTGTTCTATCAATTCCTAGTGCCAAGAAAACGACTAAGTACACAATAAGAGGTAGAAGAATAAAGGCACCGACTTCTGCCAACCACTGAGTTACCAGATGGTAAATTCGAGTCATGAGAATCCGGTGGAACTACGTAGAATGAGTGCGAGGGCGGCAGACCTTATACACCCAATCTCCCAGAACCACAATACTGGAAATCCTGCCTTTATGTTAGAACTTGTAAGTGCATCACTACCCACCTTCCGTGAGCGAGACAATCGCTTCGCTCTCGTTGCGAAAAGGAGAATGCGACCGGTGCGGCGTGCTGCGACTTTGGTTTTCAAGTGTCCGTTTTTGAAGAAGAATCCTGACGGTACGTCGTTATGCCGCATTTACGAAAGCCGTCCCAAGTCGTGCCGCTTGTTTCCCATCGAACAGCGGGATATTCGGGAAGTTAAAGCGACGAGTAGTTATTACTTTTTGGAGGCCTTTAAAACTGGAAAGAGCTAGTTAGCTATGCCGATTGCTAATTGCCAAATTTGGAAAAACTGGAAGCTCCGCAAATGAGGCAACGGGCTAGGCAGGTCAAATAAGTAATCGGCAATTGGCAATCGGAAATCTGCAATAATCTTATGTCAAACGTCATCGCCGTTATCGGCGCCCAGTGGGGTGATGAAGGGAAAGGCAAGATCGTCGATCTGCTCGCGGAGCAGTTTGAGATCGTAGTCCGCTATCAAGGTGGTCACAACGCCGGGCATTCGGTACAAGTCGGTGATCAGTCTTTCGTACTCCATCTGCTTCCTTCGGGGATCGTCCATCGCGGCAAGACTTGCGTGCTCGGTAACGGCATGGTCATCGATCCCAAAGCTTTCTTTGTTGAAGCAGACCGCCTGACAGAACAAGGTATCGAAGTTTCACCCGAGCGAGTAAAGATCAGTTCACGCGCACATTTGATACTCCCTTATCATCGCGCACTCGACCACACGAGTGAGGAGCGACTCGGGAACGAAAAGGTTGGCACAACGCTGCGCGGAATCGGACCTGCTTACGAAGACAAAGCCGGTCGCAGAGGTATTCGCACCGCCGACGCATTAGTTCATGACGTGCTTCGCTCCCGCATCGAACGAAACCTGGAAGATGCCAATCGAATCATTGAGGCATACGGCGGATCGCCACTTAATGCAAATGAGATCTTTGACGAAATGTCGGCGTTGACTGAACGTCTTGCGCCGTTTATTGCCGACACCACTCATTACCTGAACGTGGCCGCGGTACAGGAGCGTTCGATTCTTCTTGAAGGTGCACAGGCGACGTTGCTCGATGTCGATCACGGCACATATCCATTCGTAACCTCGTCGAACACAATCGCCGGCGGAGCAATTATTGGTACCGGACTGGCACCGCATCGTCTGAACGGCGTTCTCGGTATTGTTCGCACCTACACGACACGCGTCGGTGAAGGTCCATTCCCAACCGAAATGGTCGCCGGTGAAGAGGAGCTCGGACAGATGATTCGGGAGAGAGGTCGTGAATACGGTGCTTCAACAGGTCGCCCACGCCGATGCGGATGGTTCGACGCATTTGCCACACGCTATGCCGCCGAGATTAACGGTTTCACCTCCGTTGCATTGACGAAGCTCGATGTACTCGACACCCTCGACGAAATAAAAGTCTGCGTGGGTTACACGTTGAATGGCAAGACATGCGAATCATTGCCGGCTGTCTCGCAGGATCTCCGTCGGATCGAGCCTGTCTACGCAACGTTGCCGGGCTGGAAGAGTTCAACATTAGGCGTAACAGAGATGAACGCTCTTCCGACCGAAGCGCGCGCGTACGTGAACTTCCTTTCGGAACAAATCGGCACCGAAATCGGTCTCGTCTCAACAGGACCCGAACGTATGCAAACGATCATTGTTCACGATTCAGCTCTGGGTAATTGGCTCCGTAGTAACTAACGCAATGTCTTCTCTGCGCTTCCTCTGCGCCTCTGCGGTAAACATTTGCAGACCCCGCAGCGACGCAGAGATAACGCAGAGAAGTTTCTAAGCAGCACAGAGCATACAGATTCAATTATGAAGGTTTCAATTCCGCTCGCACTTCTGCTAATCGGCGGTCTTGCGGTTTCCACAAACGGTCAGCCTACGCGAGCTTCAAAATTGTTCTTACGCGCCAACTGGAAGATCCAATCGTCAGAGAAGGCCGCTGCCAAGGGCGACACGATCTCAACAAAATCATTTTCTCCTGTTGGGTGGTATTCCGCTGAAGTCCCGTCCACTGTCGTGGGCACACTAGTTGAGAACAAGGTCTATCCCGATCCGATGTTCGACCAGAATCTGCGACAGATTCCGGGCTGCAATTATCCGGTCGGCGCGAACTTCTCGAATCTTCCAATGCCGGACGACAGTCCTTTTCGATCTTCGTGGTGGTATCGAACGGAGTTTCGTTTGCCCGTTGCTGACACCGGCAAGAACGTGTTCCTTCATTTCGACGGCATAAACTTCCGCGCAAACGTCTGGGTGAATGGCAAACAGATCGCAACCAGTGACGATCTTGCAGGTACTTTCAGAATTCATGAACTAAACATCACCGGCGTTGCCCAGGTCGGCGCAACGAACACTCTCGCCGTTGAAGCTTTTCCGCAAGACATCAACGATCTCGCCTGGACATTTGTCGACTGGAACCCGATGCCTCCAGACAAGAACATGGGTATCTATCGCGATGTTTATGTAACGACTGGCGGGCCTGTAACAGTCAGGTATCCGCAGGTCGTAACCAACTTCGATCTACCCTCACTCGACGTCGCGCACTTAACCATCAATACCGAAGTCACCAACGTTTCTGATTCTGCAGTAGAGGGCACTTTGAATTCTCGATTTGACGGTGTTCAAGTGTCGCAGAAGGTTAGCCTTGGGCCACACGAGACAAAACAAGTGACCTTTGATCCCCAGCGATATACCCAACTCAACGTGGCTCACCCGAAGACCTGGTGGCCAATTCATATGGGTCCTCAGAATCTCTACTCACTCGCAACCGAATTTGTACTCGCAAATGGAAAGGTGTCGGATCGACAAAATACTCGATTCGGAATTCGCCAAATCACTTCCGAACTCGATAATCAGAACCATCGAGTCTTCAAAGTTAATGGACACAACGTTCTGATTCGCGGTGGCGGCTGGGCTTCCGACATGCTGCTGCGTTTTGCGCCGAACCGTATTCGAGACGAATTTCGTTATGTCAAAGACATGAACCTGAATGCGATTCGTCTCGAAGGACAACTCCAGCCGGATTACTTTTTTGATCTTGCCGACGAGGAAGGGATTTTCATCATAGCCGGCTGGTGTTGCTGTTCACATTGGGAACACTGGACGCATCGGAGCGATTACCAAAAGGGACCAGTCTGGGAAAAGAAGGATTACGACATCGCCGCCAAATCACAAACGGATCAGATCAGACGCCTGCGCAGTCACCCAAGTCTACTGGTCTGGTTGTACGGTAGCGACAATCCTCCGCCGGCCGATGTCGAACAGATGTACATCGACATTCTCAAAAAATATTCGTGGCCCAATCCATATCTGTCTTCGGCGACGGCCAAGCCAACAACAGTCACTGGTGAATCGGGTGTGAAAATGGAGGGACCTTATGATTGGGTACCTCCCTCTTACTGGTTATTGGACAAGAAACTTGGAGGTGCCCACGGTTTCGCTACCGAGATCAGTCCAGGACCTGCAGTTCCTCCCGTCGAAAGTTTGCGACGCATGTTACCGAAAGATCACTTATGGCCAATCGATGATCGTTGGAACTTCCACGCTGGCGGCGGACAGTTCAAGACATTGAACATTTTTACGTCCGCTTTAGAAAATCGATATGGCGCAGCAAAAGATCTGAACGATTATGCGATGAAGTCGCAGTTGATGGCTTATGAAGGACAGCGGGCGATGTTTGAGGGCTTTGCGGCAAATCGTTTTCAGTCAAGTGGCGTAATTCAGTGGATGCTGAATAACGCCTGGCCATCGATGATCTGGCATCTCTACGACTACTACCTGACGCCTGCAGGCGGATACTTTGGAACCAAGACGGCGTGCGAACCAGTTCATGCGCAATACTCACAGACTGACAAATCGATAGTGATCGTCAATACGACTCAGCAGGAGCGGAAAAACCTGAAACTAACGATTGGCGTGTACGACTTATCGTCTAAAGAAAAGTTTTCGCAGACAGTTAATGTTGATGTGCCCGCGGAATCAAATGTAAAAGCGGCCGTGCTACCGGCTATCAGGGATCTATCTGCAACGTTCTTTGTGAGACTCACGCTGGAGGATCGACAACAGATCATCAGTCGAAACTTCTATTGGCTCTCGTCGACAGACGACGTTCTGGATTGGGAGAAGTCGACGTGGTACTACACCCCGACGAGCTCTTATGCCGACATGACGCAACTGAAGAATCTACCGGAGGCGCCGTTGAAGATCTCAGCGACGAAAATGCGTCAAGGTATTGGTAGTGAGGTGGCACACATAACTGTCTCAAACCCAAATCCAAGTCTGGCCTTCTTCGTTCATCTGCAAATTCAACCGGGCAGAGATGGAGAGACGGTTGTACCGATCGTCTGGCAAGACAATTACATTTCACTTCTCCCAGGAGAGACGCGGGAAGTGACAGCAAAGTATGAAACAAAAGACGTCCATTCGCTGGCACCTGTTGTCGTAGCCGACGGTTGGAATACGCCAAGGGTGACGGTACCTTTGAGGGTCGGGAAGTAGAATTCTTGGGCTTTGAGCTGCCGTGGTCTTGGCACTTCATCGCTTCACTCCGGTAGGAGTGGAATGTTTATAGATCGAGCACCCACCGGTCGTCGCACTCCTTTAGGAGCGCAATGTTTCCGAGGCTTTAACTACGTCGCTCTAGCCTGACACGAATTCCCAATTGATCAAACGCATGGCACTCTTAAAGGAGTGCAACACACTGTATTCCAGCTCATTCTATAAACATGCCACTCCTTAAAAGGAGTGCGAGCGGTTTGATTCTTCTGACGATGTTTGCGTGAACATGGTGAGAAAAGCAATGGACGAAAAACGAAGAAGAAAGCTCAAATCGTGCCTTTGGACAATCCGATCTCTCTTCGGTAGAATGCGCAGCGAAGTTCTTCGCAATTGAACAGGAGCACGCAATTGCGTGCTCATTCTTCTGTAGATGGGCCGATAGCTCAGTCGGTAGAGCAACTGGCTTTTAACCAGTGGGTCGCAGGTTCGAGTCCTGCTCGGCTCACCATCTAGAATCAATCAGTTAGGGCGACAACGCGCGGTCGCCCTTTTTTAGTTTGTGGGTGTGCCTATGTGTGTCGCCAGAGTGGCGCGCGCCGCCTCGCAGCTTGTTCGCATGAAGACTTCTTAACACAGAGATCTGACCATGATAATTACTCACAAAGACAAAACTCCTTGGATTGACTCGTCAGCGTATGTCGCTCCCAACGCAACGCTCTGCGGAGATGTAGTTGTCGGTGCTGGATCGCGCATCATGTTTGGCGCTTGTGTGATTGCGGAAGGGCAAACGCTCGAGCTTGGCGAGAACTGCATCGTCATGGAGAACGCTGTCATACGATCTACCGACGAACACCCAACGATCGTGGGTGCTCATTCGCTGATTGGTCCTCTCAAAGAATCCCTGTTCCATTCGAACTGGGGGTAGACCAAGACATCCTGTAGAAACAATTTTCATTGACAGTGGTCTAAGTCGGTTGTAGAGTGCGGCGCGTTAATCCCCCATACCAGCTTCTCACGTTACGTGCGACTTCCCCTTCAAGCCTCGCGTCAACGGTAAACTAAAACAACTTCCAGCAAGCAGGTACGTTCTCGCCTCTTGTTTGTTAGATATTTCGGGCCGTGTTAGAAAATGAACGGCTCCGCAGTTAGTTGCCACTAACGACGGAGCCTACACAGAAAACTCTTAAACCTCTGCAACGCTGTGCAAAGGATGAGTTCTGGGCTAATGGATTCTACCACAGCAAAGCAGAGGCTCACCCTCAAAGGGAGTCTCTCATGCGTTCGCCATACACCTCTACCCAACGATTATTCTTCAAGTTCGTTCCAGTTTGGCAAAGAAGATATTCCAGTTATTGCCGATTACTGCTCTGTTTGAGTCTTTGTGTGACGCTCGTTATTTCAGTAACCCCTTCCCTTGGTTACCGGAATTCTGGGCGGACAGCTAAAGCGCTGCCTCATCCGCTTCAAGCTATCAAGGCCGCTCACCGAGATAACGAACTGCTCGTAAGGTTCCGTGGTGATCAGTCAGAGCAGCAGAAGGATTTGATCGCCGGCAGTCATGGAATGCGTCGGCAGAAGAGTTTGCGTGGGCCGTCCGGTATCGAAAAACTCAAGTTGCTATCAAGCGTCGATGTTGAGACCGCAGCGCAACAACTGATGTTGGATCAATCGACGGAGTTTGCGGAGCCTAACTTCCTGGTCAATCAAGATCAGCTCGGCACCGTGCCGAACGATCCGAGGTTTAACGAACAATGGTCGCTGCGTAATATTGGGCAAAGCGGTGGTCAATTCGGCTCCGATATTGAAGCGTCAGACGCCTGGCAAACAACTTCAGGTGCCACGAATGTCGTTATGGCGATTGTTGACAGTGGAATTGATTTTACCCATCCAGACTTATTGGACAATCAGTGGGTTAATAACAACCCAACTAACGGCGATCTTCATGGTTGGGATTTTGTCGAAGATTCGGCCGTGATCAAAGACGAAGAGGGTCATGGAACTGCAGTGACAGGAATTCTCGCCGCGTCAGGCAATAACGGCGTGGGCGTGTCGGGCGTCATGTGGCATGCAAGTGTAATGAGTTTGCGTGTGCTTGATAAAAATGGCACGGGTGATGTAGCTGCGGCCGTGGAGGCGATTGACTATGCGACTAGTCACGGCGCACAAGTGATCAATCTCTCATGGGGAACGACCGGAAACTCGGTTTCGCTAAGCCAAGCAATCACGCGCGCGATTGCCCGTGGTGTGGTTGTCGTTTGCTCAGCAGGTAATTCGTCTCAGGATCTGGATAACACTCCTTACTACCCAGCATCATTCAAAATACCGAATCTGATCGCAGTTGCGGCCACCGATGGTTTCGATCAATTAACCTCGTTTTCAAACTGGGGCAAGAAAAGCACGAGCGTAGCAGCACCCGGTGTAAACATTTTGACAACCCAAAGGGGTGGTGATTATTGGCTCGTGTCTGGCACCTCCGCTGCTGCACCGTTAGTCAGCGGCATCGCCGGGTTGCTAAAGACCTTTCGTCCCAGCGCCAACCCCGCATTGATTGCGCGAGCGATCTCGGATGGGGCGCGACCGATTGCTTCGCTTTCTGGGAAAGTATCAAGTGGTGCTGTTGCAAGCGCGGCGGGAGCACTAGAGAAGTTACGTGGCTCATCAAATCAAGTACTGCCTTTCGCGCCGCGCGGAATTGGCAGCGGCGGCACTGGTCCAGGCGGCACTTTCTCAACCATGCCGCCTCCGACGACAAGCGGCGCTCCGGGAGTTAACCTGCCCAACCTGGACGAAATACCCAAAGGCAAACCTCAACAGCCAAAGACCCAGGCGCCGATTGAATCCAACCTGATGTGTGCTGATTGCGATCCACAGGGCGGTGGTGGCGGTGGCGGTTATTATCCAAGCGGTGACCCAAACTTTTCGACCGCTCGTCGTCGACCGATGAACGAGACAGGCGATCCGGGGGTAGACTTAGGCTCGCGCAATTTCAACTGGAGTCTGCCGCTGGTCTCACTTCCTGGCCGTGCCGGTTTAGACGTCAATCTAACTCTGTTCTACAACTCGCTTGTGTGGACCAAGGACGGTTCAAACATGAAGTTCAACGCCGACCTCGGTTCTCCGGCACCGGGTTTTCGTCTCGGATTGCCCATACTGCAACAAAGATTCTTAAACTCGCAGACTGGTATCTATGCTTATCTTATGGTCACTCCATCAGGTAGCCGAGTGGAATTGCGGCAAGTAGGTTCTTCAAACATTTACGAGTCGCAGGACAGCAGCTACACGCAGCTGGATGTTAGTACTGCAAATGCGCCAGTAGTACGCACGACTGATGGTACGCAATTCACCTTTACTCCGGTCACTAACGACAGCGAATTTCGCTGCAGCCAGATAAAGGATCGAAATGGCAACTACATTTCAGCTACATACAACACGACTACTGGCCACCTGTTGAACCTCACTGATACGCTCGGGCGAGTAGTGTCGTTTATATATGATCTCAGCGATAACCTTGTGGCGATAAGGCAGACCTGGAACGGAACCGCGCACGATTGGGCAACGTTCAATTATGTTCAAGTGCATGTCCAGCCGCTGTTCGGCGGTGGCTTACTGATTAATGGTCCGAGCAACAACGACATTACGGTGTTGGCCCAAGTTAACCTCCAGGACGGAAATTACTTTACCTTTAACTACAACACAGCCTTCGGTCAAGTAAATCGCATCAATCATTATGCGTCTGACGGTCGCTTGCGTGAGTACAGCTCTTACAACGTGGACTCAAGTTCGGGGCAGACGGAGTGTCCGCGCTTTACTGAACGACGCGATTGGGCGGAGAACTGGAACGGCGACACTAATGACGTGCCGACGACGAGTGAAGAGGCCGTAACTTCGTTCACTGTCGCAGGCGATGGTTCGTGGACTCAGCAGACCTCCCCCGACTCGACGATCTACAAAGAGTTCTTTGCCACCTCAGGCTGGCAGTCAGGCCTGACAACCCTGACCGAGATTTGGTCCGGCGGCGTAAAAAAGAAATGGACGACCATCGCCTGGACACAAGACGATACCGGCCTGAGTTATCAGAAGAATCCTCGTGTAAGTGAGACCAACATTTACGATGCCGAAGGCAATCGCCGCCGCACGACCATTAGTTACTATCCCACAACCTCGTTCAGTCTGCCGAGTGATGTCTATGAATATGCCGCAGACGCTACGACTGTTTTGCGTCGGTCACATACCAACTACCAACTGAGTACGAGTTACACGAATCGACGAATTATCGGCCTGCCCTTGGGCAACTATATCTATGATGGGAATAACACACTCTATAAGTTTGATGTGTTTGATTACGACTACGGCGGCGGCGCCTTAATCGATACTCCCCAACCGGCCTTTCAGCACGACTCTGCCTATGGTCTCAGTTTCCTCACCGGGCGCGGAAACCTCTCGCTCATCCGCCACGTTGACGTGACGGATCCTGCAAATACCTGGACCAACACTGTCTTGGGCTACAACACCAGCGGCTCGTTAGTCTCGATCACCGATCCCCTGTGGCGGCAGACTACATTAAGCTATAGCGATTCTTTTTCTGACGCAGTTAATCGCAACACATTCGCTTATCCCACAACAGTAACTGATCCGGATGGGTTCTCATCCACGACGCAATATAACTTCGATTTTGGCTCGGTGACACGCGCGCAAGGTCCACCACCGGCAGGTCAAACTCAGGGCTTGATACGAACCTTGACTTACGACAGCGCGGCCCGAGTCGAACGAGTGACCGTAACGAATACCGGCGCTTATACCCGATATATATACGGCACTTATTATCAGCAGAGTTTTTCCAGTGTGAACAATGCAGGTGACGATGCCTATTCATGCCAAATCCTTGATGGCGCAGGTCGCGTAACCGGGCAATCCGCCAATCATCCCGGCAGCACCGGCGGCTATATCGGACAACTAACAAACTACGATGTAATGGGTCGCGCGGTGCAACAAACAAATCCGACGGAGATTAGCGGTAGCTGGGCGCCTATTGGTGATGATAGTGCCGGTTGGGTTTGGACTTCTCAAGCGTATGATTGGGAAAGCCGCCCAACCTTGACAACCTTACCGGATGGCAACACTCGCGAGAACATTTACGGCGGCTGCGGATGTGCCGGTGGCGAAGTAACGACTGTGCGGGATGAGCAGGGGCGGCGCAAACGCTACACGAAAGACGTGTTCGGAAGATCGAGCAAAGTTGAGGAGTTGAATTGGGACCAGACTGTCTATGCGACTACCAACTATACTTACAATGTTCGCGATCAGCTCACCAACATCAACCAGGCCGGCCAGACAAGAAGTCTCGCTTACGACGGCTACGGTCGCTTGCAATCTCGTACCACTCCCGAACAGGGCACAACCACCTACAGCTACCTGGCCAATGACAACGTGCAAACGATCACCGACGCGCGCGGCGCCACCACCACTCTTGGTTACAACAATCGGAATCTTGTGACCAGCCTGACGTATGGCGTGTCGGGCAGCGTGGCTGCTACACCCAATGTTTCGTTCGGCTATGATGCCGCGGGTAATCGGACATCAATGACTGATGGTTTGGGCTCAGTAAGTTATGTGTACGATCAACTTTCGAGACTAACCTCAGAAACGCGCACTTTCACCGGTGTTGGTAGTTATCAATTGAGCTACGGCTACAATCTCAGTGGAGAATTAAACTCAATCACCAATCCCTGGAACGCACAGGTGGGTTACACCTATGACAATGTCGGACGACCAGCGAGTGTTACAGGCTCTGGTTACGCAGGTGTCTCCAGTTATCTCAGCAGCTTTGGATACCGGGCTTTTGGTTTGAAGCAGATGAATTACGGCAACGGTCGCACGTTGTCATTGCAGTACGACAATCGGTTGCGACCCACACTGTGGAGTGTTCCCGGTGTGCTACGCATGCAATATCAATATCTTTGGGAGCAGAGTGGACGGTTGGAGTTCGCGCGTAACCTGGATGATGAAACGTTGGATCGTTGGTTCGCTTACGATTCGGTCGGTAGGTTAATCGTTTCGCGTTCCGGTAATGAGGCGCGGATAGCGATTGGCGAACAGGTACCGCTGCTTTACAACGGTCCCTACTCGCATGGTTACCAGTACGATCAGTGGGGCAACATCACTTACCGTGAAGGCTGGGGTGGCGACAATCCGTCCTACACGGTGACCTACACAAACAACAAGCGAAGCGGTTTGACCTACGACGCTGCGGGTAATGTGACCAACGATGGAGGACAGAACTTTACCTACGATGCGACTGGTCAGGCGGCAACGGCGAGCGGTTACCTGTTGCAGCAGTACTACGACGGCGATGGAGTGCGCGTGAAGAAAACTGACAATGGCGCGACCACTTATTATTTGCGTTCGAGTGTGTTGGGTGGGCAGGTAGTTGCGGAAATAACCTGGTCTGGCAGTTCTTGGCAGTGGAGTCGCGGTTATGTGTACCTCGGCGGCGAGTTAATTGCAACGCAACAGCAGAGTGCAGTCTACTGGGTTCACCAGGATCCCCTTGTGAAGAGCAAGCGCGTGACTAATAGCTCGGGCACTGTTGTTAGTACGGTCGAGCTTGATCCCTGGGGCGGTAACACTAATCGAAACAGTAACGACGCCTTCCAACCGCACAAGTTTACGAACTATGAGCGAGACGGCAACGCTTCAGATGAAGCAATGTTCCGACGGTATAACCGGTGGTGGTCGCGATTCGATCAACCTGATCCTTACGCTGGTAGCTACGACATGGCTGATCCGCAGTCGTTTAATCGCTACGGCTATGTACAGAATGATCCGGTGAACTTCATCGATCCAAGCGGATTGGTGAGTCAGGAAGATGACGGTTTAGACCCAACCAAGCGCTTGAGTGGCAGTGGTTGGGGTGGGATTATCGGTGCGTTTATTTTTGGTGGCGTCGTAACGCAAACATATTCTTTTTATGATGATAATCGCCTCTTCACGATCAGTTGGTTCTGGAGCGGTGGATGGCTTAGCGGGCCGCAGCAACCTGTACCTCAACCGCATCCCTCACCAACACCTGCACCGACACAAAATTCTAAGAATTTCTGGAAATGCATGAACGGGTGGAAGTTCTCTGCGTTGGTAGGAGACTTGACAAAAGGCTCTCGATTGCAGGGCGCTGCGCAAACAACGGCATCGATCTTGGAGGTCGGCGCTCCTCTGTCGACTGCGGGCGATGCTGTAGCCACCGGGTATAAAGCCACTCAAACAACTCTCGGGCAACCTCAACCGTATGCAAGCGGTCTGAATTGGGCCTTACGACGAATCGCCACGGGCCCTTTGAGGGGAGCCCTGACTCGGGTCGGCAACATCGCTGGTCCAGTCCTTTCCGGAATTGGAGCATTTACCGCAGGCTACAATGCATCGGTTGCTGTTCAATGCGGACTTGGGGTAATTAAATGATGAGGCTTTTCTCTTCATGGCGACGCTCGATTCTCAACCGCTTCTCCGATCGGCCAAACATTGGGACGACCGAGGTCTATATCCAATACTTTCAGCCGATGGGTCTTTCAGAGAATTGCGTTCTTGAGATTCTCGAGCTTATTGAAACGGAATACGACATTCCTGCCGGATTGATTCGCCCTAGCGACAAGATCTCTCAACTAGTAGGCGAAGTTCAGACTAGAAATCCATTTCGTTGGGTATTTTATCGCGCTCGTGAGGAAGATATCCAAAGTGAGTTAAATTACCAACTTAGCAAGCGAATGCATCAACATGGAACCGAGGAGTATTGGGATAGAATCGATACAGTAGGCGACTTTGTTCGCGCGTGGTGCGGGCTCCTCCCAAGCGGTGAAACCACCTAGTACTGCACTTTGGGTGCAGGGAGCGACAACAGCTGCGCTGTCAGGTCAGTTTCCGTTCATTTAACCAGAAATTCCTTATCACTTTTGTTAATTGCCGATTCGGAGGTACTCGATGATACATCACAATCCATGAACTCTTTCATGGGTCGGGAGCCTCCACCCAATATAATCACTTTCAAATGGCAACCGCAGCAAACAACGTAGCTTTATCTAACCCCGCTCTGATGGCACAACTGAAGAATTACAGCACGCCTGGTCCGCCGAGACCCGTAGATTATTCCACCCGTGACGGATATAGCAAAACCGACGACAATTATGATGCCAGCATCTTTTACGACATTGTTAAAATCGGTTGCCCACCAAACTAGGAGTGATTAAAAATGGTTCGCCTGAGTTTTATGTTTGCTTACCTTTTTTTATTAATGACCGCGCAAGTCCCTTCGCCAACGGATTGGAGAGGCTTGTCGCCGCTAAACTCAACGCGCATGGATGTGGAACGAACCCTAGGACCCCCGGACCAAAAGTTAGACAATGGACAAATGACTTACTACTTTCCTGATGTAGTGGTCTTCTTTCACTTTACCAGCAACCCGAAATGTCAACAGAAACTGTCTTACAGTTCGTGGAACGTAACGTCTGACACTGTCACTGGTATAGACGTACACTTACGGCACCCACCATTCCTTTCGGAAACTGATATCGATCTGACCAAGTTCAAAAAGATCAGAGGGGACCCTGACTTGCCCGACCGTTACCATTACTTGAATGCTGATGTTAGCTTCGCAATAAAGATAGGAAACAACCATGTAGTGGGATATCACTATAGGTTGGGAGAGCATCACAAAAATTTACGATGCGAACCAATCAACCAGCCGTAATATCCGCAGAACTCCGCCCCCACGTTGTCATTGCAGTACGACAACAGGGTTCGTCCCACGCTGTGGAGTATTCACTGGCTTGTGGCAAATTTGTGACGTGAATACCGGCAAACAGGTGTCAATGGCTGTTACTAGATGTACTCCGAAGCGGCTGCAACCTGTAAAAAATGTTAATAGATCCAAAGAGCCGTGACTGGATGGAATCGACTTGATCGCTCTCTTAACCAGTGGGTCGCAGGTTCGAGTCCTGCTCGGCTCACCATCTAGAATCAATCAGTTAGGGCGACAACGCGCGGTCGCCCTTTTTTAGTTTGTGGGTGTGCCTATGTGTGTCGCCAGAGTGGCGCGCGCCGCCTCGCAGCTTGTTCGCATGAAGACTTCTTAACACAGAGATCTGACCATGATAATTACTCACAAAGACAAAACTCCTTGGATTGACTCGTCAGCGTATGTCGCTCCCAACGCAACGCTCTGCGGAGATGTAGTTGTCGGTGCTGGATCGCGCATCATGTTTGGCGCTTGTGTGATTGCGGAAGGGCAAACGCTCGAGCTTGGCGAGAACTGCATCGTCATGGAGAACGCTGTCATACGATCTACCGACGAACACCCAACGATCGTGGGTGCTCATTCGCTAATTGGTCCACACGCTCATCTGGTTGGGTGCACACTCGAAGAATGCGTATTTATCGCGACCGGCGTATCAGTGTTTCATGGCGCATATCTAGGCTATGGAACGGAGGTTCGCGTCGGTGGAGTTGTGCACTTACGCTCTCGGCTGCCTGCTTACACGACGGTACCGATTGGTTGGATTGCTGTAGGCGATCCAGCAAAGCTCTTTACGCCAGACCAACATGAGGCGATCTGGAAGATTCAAAAGCCCCTGAATTTCCCCCTGTTCGTTTACGGCGTCGATCGCGCTGCGGAGGGCGAAAGCAATATGCCGGAGATCACGCAGCGACGTTCTAACGCTCTGAAGACTCATATGAATGATGTGATCATGGAGGAGACGGAGTAATCGCGTTAACCGCGACATAACTTCAACGGGACTCGTTTGACCAGGTGGTCGCAGGTTCGATTCTTTGCTCAGCTTATTTCCCTTCCGACGCTCGAACCAGGCAACATCCTTGCTGCCACTTCACACCAGCAACTATACTCACGCCACACTCGGAGTTAACAACAATGACCTCAACCTATCGCTGGACATCAGCTGATCTCGATGCACTTCCTGACGACGGGAAGCGCTACGAAATCATCGATGGAGAACTCTTCGTGTCAAAACAACCTCACTTCTATCACCAAATGATTTGTACAGGAATCTCGACTTTGCTCTTCAATTGGAGTAAGCAGAGCAACCTTGGACACACAGTGATTGCACCTGGCGTGATCTTTGCCGAGCACAATGATGTCGTTCCCGATATCGTCTGGATCAGCAACGAACGATTACCGGCGGCGCTGGGAAACGATGGTAAGTTTCATTCCGCGCCCGATCTCGTCATCGAAGTGCTGTCACCGGGTCGGGCAAATGAACGACGCGATCGCGAGGCTAAACTTAAACTATATTCCCGACGCGGTGTGCTGGAATACTGGATCGTTGATTGGGTCGCGCACTGCGTTGAAATCTATCGTCGCCAAAGCAGTGATCTTGAACTCTTTGTCACTCTCACTAAAGGCGATCTACTTCAAAGCCACTTGCTCCCGAACTTTACCGCTCAGATTGATGCTCTGTTTACTGACTTGCCGTAAAGGTTTAAGCGGACACGGACGCGTCCATTTAACCGGAATTCCTCGTTGTGCCGACATTGCTCGTTACGGCAGTTGTATATGTGGCTTTGCTCCGAAGGACACAGCGCTGACTCTAACTGTCGAAGATGCAGTAAACTCTGGCTCCCGAAGTCTTGGCTAACCCACAATCCTGGTTCTGTTCCTAAGGAGGACAAATGCACACGCTCTTAACGTTCTCACGTCGTTTATTGCTCGGCTGTTTGCTGGTTCTGATCGCTTCGGCTTCGCATGCTCAAGCGCAAACACCTTCGGATGCCGATCTAATCAAGCAGACCGCGCTCGATTACATTGAAGGCTGGTACGAAGGGAACGCCGAACGTATGGAGCGCGCGCTTCATCCTGAGTTGGCGAAGCGCATTGTGCGCACCGATGACCGAGGCCGATCCAACCTGGGCCAGATGAGTGCGCTTACTTTGATTAACTTCACACGCGGCGGCGGCGGCAAGAACACGCCCAAAGAAAAACAGCAGAAAGATGTGACGGTGCTCGACATCTTTAGCAATGCCGCCAGTGCAAAGATTGTCGCCTCAGAATGGGTCGACTATCTTCAGCTGGCGAAATGGAACGGTCGATGGGTAATTGTCAACGTGCTGTGGGAACTGAAGCCGCAGCCGAAATGAACCTTGTTGCTTTGGCCTTTTATGAGCATCACATTCTGAATGTCCTACGTACAGCACGGTCGTTCGCAAATTCAATGCATTCAAATGGACCACGCACCTGATGACAATCTCTTTGACGTGCCTTAAGCTTTGCCTTCATCTCTTAAAACACACACGCTAAATCTCCGGAACAAAACACAGTCTTCGGTTGTCAAAGTTAAGACGAGACCTCTTGTTAGGCTATTAGGAGGATCCTTGGAAGGGAGCTTTTGATGGGAATCACAGCCGGAGGTGGGCGCGGCCTTCAGTCAGAAATCAATGTAACCCCGATGGTCGATATAATGCTGGTGCTGTTGATCATCTTTTTAGTGGTCACACCTTTCTTACAACCCGGCATCGCCGTTGTCTTGCCCAAGACAAAGAATCCGGATGCTGATCCGAAGATTTCCAACGTATCTTCAGTTGTAATCTCAATTCCGGCTGATGGTGAGTACTACATTGGGAAGAAGCTTGTCCAAATCGAACAACTGGGTGATGAAGTCGAACACATACTCAATAAGACTAAGAACGGGCAGGAGCGAATTGTGTATATCAAGGGCGGTGTCGGAGTTGGCTACGGAGACGTCGTAAATGTGATTAATAAGATAAAGAAACTAGGCGTGGATAAAATCGGGTTAGTTGCCGATAAGAAGAAGATTTCCACACAGCCGAATACGAATTGATCACTTTTGTTGGCGTTTGGTGGATCTGTTTTGAGCGTCACGCGAACTCACCCGAATACGAATTGAGCGAGCAGCTGGACTGCACAACCGATCTACTTCTCAACCCCAATCTTTTTGAGCAGCGGCACGAACCGAGGATCCGAGCGAAGTGGATCCGCCTTTGGATCAACTTTCAGACTCAGTATTGATTCTTCATGGTAGTCGTAACTTTCTTCCAGACATTCAAACGCGGTATCAATTTCACCGAGAGCAGCATAGACCAATGCCAATCCACGATGGATTTGTTCAGTCGCCAATTTGTTCCGCTTCACGTCGTCGATCAGTTTTCTTGCTTCTTCTACCTGTCCGGAAATCGCGTAGAGTTGTGCAAGTGTGATCGCAGTTTCGGTTTTATTACCTGTTAGCTTTCCCCACTTTTGGTTTTCCGCAATCGCTTCATCGAACTGTTTCCTGCCTTGATACGCCAGCGAAAGAAGGCGATGGGCCGCAGCATAACTTGGGTCCAACTCCAGGGTTGTTTTGGCCATCTCTACGGCCTCGTCGTATTGGCGGTTGTAATACAGAGTCAATCCCTTGTCCTTGAGTATTGCTTGTGAAACCGGATCCAGCTCTGCGGCACGTGAAATCATTTGGAGAGATTCTTCAAGCCGGCCCATATCCAGAAACCATTGAGAATACCAGTGGTGCGCCGTTGCATAGTTCGGATTCAATTCGAGCGCCAGCTTGAACTCCTTCGCAGAGTTTACCCAGTCCCACTCGCGCAACATCAAAATACTAGCAAGCGACGTGTGAACTTCTGCCAGTCGATTGTCAATTTCCAACGCTTTGTTAACTGCCGCGCGCGCCTTCGGATACAGTTCTTTGCGTGGAATATTTCCGAATTCCCCTAACAAACTGTACGAGTCGGCAATGCCGGCCCACGCCAGCGCATAATGCGGATCGTTTTCGATTGCCTGTTCGAAATACTTGATGGCGGTCTTTAGGCCCTGCTCACTTCTCTTGTTCCAGAAGAAACGACCCTGGAGGTAAAGTTGATAAGCCCCGGTGTTTTCCGTGAAGCGCTTCTTGAGATTCTGCTTTTCGTCAGGCGACAGTCGGAGTTGAAGTGCTTGAACGATTTCCACCGCAACCTTCTCCTGAATGTCAAAAATGTCCGCAATTGTGCCGCGATAGGTTTCGGACCATACGTAGACGTCACGCAACGCGTCAATGAGTTGTGCGGTAATTCTTAGATCTCTGCCCTGTCGCCTCACGCTGCCCTCCAGCAGATACTGCACGCCGAGATCGCTGGCGGTTTCCTTATGCGTTTTCCCTTCCTTCGCGTAATGCATGGTTGAGCCTCGGGCGATCACTTTAAGCATTTGCAGTTTGGAGAGGTTCATTATGATCTCTTCCGTCAAGCCCTCGCTGAAATACTCGTTGTCCTTCTCGGCGCTCAGATTGGCGAAGGGCAACACTGCAATTGAATTCAGAAAAGGAGACGGTTGAATCTGGGCAATTCTCTGGCCTGATCCGGTGCGAATGATTTCAGACTCAACCAACAATCGAGTTTGCAACTGCTGCAGATCATTGAACAATTCTTTCGCTGACAGGTAACGATCGTCCCTATCCTTTCGTACGGCCTTGGCGACGATGCGTTCAAGTTCAGCCGGCGTATCGCTACGATGTGCAAGGATCGAGACGGGTTCCTGATGAATGATGTTTGCCCATACATCCACCATCGTTTCTCCTTGAAAGGGCTGTTGATGCGTTAGCATTTGATAGAGCACACAACCAAGACTCCAAATGTCTGTTCGTGCATCTATCTCCTGGCCTCGTGCTTGTTCGGGCGACATGTAAGCAACTGTTCCCATGATCACGCCCATGCTGGTTTTGACTTGGAGTTTGGTCTCGGCCTCTCCGTCAACTTCTGAATTATCGGTCCCTGTTAATTTCACAAGACCGAAATCGAGGACTTTAACTATCCCGTCGGCGCGAACCATGATGTTGTCAGGCTTGATGTCGCGGTGAACGAGACCCGCGCGATGTGCCACGTCTAGCGCAGAAGCCACTTGCAAACCAATCTCGAGTGTCGACTTCAGACTCGGTGATTCCCTTTCTAGTTGGGCAGTGAGAGTTTCGCCTTCGATATATTCCATGGCGATGAAGTGTACGTCGTCGATCTCACCAATTTCATGAATCGTAATGATGTTCGGATGATTGAGGGCTGACGCCAACCTCGCTTCACGCACAAAGCGGCTCATCCTATCTTTATCTTCGGCCAATGCGGGCGGCAGGATCTTGAGAGCAACTTTACGATCGAGCCTGGTGTCTTGAGCCAAATACACCTCACCCATACCGCCTTTGCCAAGTTGCTCGCGGATTTCGTAGCGACCGAGGTTCGTTCCAGCGTCAAGCGTCATGACTTTCCAAGAGCATTACATCGAGTTTACATCAGCTTTGACTGTCTGTTCAGCAGACTACTGGCTCAAGGCGCACGGATTTTCGACTGAAACGTTTTTACCCTTTCAACCATTGAAGTTAAACGAGGCTTAGAGATCACACTGACTCAAACAGCGAATATCAGGAAAAAGCCTTGAGGATCTGTTAGAGGTTGAAGATCTAATTCTCGCGTTAGAGAACTGAGATAGCATCGGGCGCCGCAGTCTCACGGAACCTCGCCGCTCCTTAAATTGTCAGGTCTCCTTCACTTGAACCGACAAGTGATTAGCGGAGTCACTTTGGTGCTTGTTTAAGCACCAGCCCTCTCGGACGAGACTCATTCACATTAACTGGACGAAGAGTTTGTACCATCGATCATTCTCGGCGTTCCTGTCTTAACCTCAACACCTTCACGAAGGGAGCTTACTCATGACCTCAAAGAACGCTTCAATTATTGCTATCCCATCAGCAAAGTACGTCCTGCCAGTCTTGTTATTCGCGGTGACTTCCTTTGCCAGCGTGACAACCGTTTTCGGGCAGTCTAAGTGTAAGTTTGGTCAATTTCAGGAGACCTACTACTCGAACATGGAATTTAAGGGAAACGCCGCCATCACCAGATGTTCGAGCGTCATTAATCACGTATGGTCAGACGGCGACGGACCGTCAGCTGGTGGATCATCAAGTAATCCGAAGGCCGATGGCGTTTCTGGACCGAAACTCTGGGCTCACTATTCAGCCAATTTTGTGGGGAACTTTCGCTTCAGTGGAGGAACTTACACATTCCATGCGAAGGCAGATGATGGCGTCCGCGTATGGGTCGGCAACACTCTGTTAATTGATCAATGGAATGATCATGCGCCAACCGAGTTCAGTCAGAGCATTGACTTAAGTCCGGGCGACTATAAGGTCACAGTGCAATATTACCAGAACGCAGGTGAAGCAGTGATCCATGTCTGGTGGGACCCCAGGCAGTAATCGGCGCGCGCAAGTCTTTTCGTAATTCATTGGATCTTCCGCAATCATGTAATGGAGGTACTAGTGTGTGCAGTCCTGGCACCTGGTAGGAGATGAACGTCATTTCTCAATACAACGTCTTCATTAGCTACAACCGCGCTGATGCGGCGGAAGTGGAACTGCTCGCGTCCGATCTGGTGAAGAACAACGGCTTCGTTGTTTGGATGGACAAGTCGAGATTGGAGCCAGGTCGCGCCTGGCGGAGTGAAATCGAAACAGCGATGAACGCCTCGGAGAGCGTATTGATCGCCTGGGGCAAACGCGGCTTGGGTCCAATTCAACATCAGGAAAGAGATCTGGCCTATTCGATCCGTGATAGCCGCCCATCTTTGCGAGTGTTCTATTGCCTGTTGCCCAACAGCGAACAGCCGCAGGGCAGTTGGGCCAATGTAGATACCTGGATCCGTTTTTCTTCGGCACTTGATGAAGCGGATGCTCGAGCAGAGCTCGCCGCAGCAATTAAAGGAGAAGCTCCTCCCAGCCCACTGAAATTAGAACTATCTAATGAACCAGCGCCGTATCGTGGATTAGCCGCCTTCACAGTAGATGACATGAAGTTCTTCTACGGGCGGAGTAGTTACGTTGACGAGATGGTTGACCGTCTCAAGCGCCATCCCTTCCTTTCCTTGCTTGGTCCTTCCGGTTGTGGAAAGACGTCCTTGTTGCAAGCAGGGCTTATCCCACGACTTAAAGACGCCACCAAAGGCCAAAGCTGGCGTTGGTTTCTGCTTAGACCAGGACCGAACCCTCTCCGCTCGTTGGCTTCGGCTGTGGTCCAATTGCACTCTAATCCTGATCCCCTGAAAGCAACTGAAGAGCTCCTTGAGCGACTTAAGACCAGGCCTGAAGATCTACCGGATGTAATTCAAACGCTGTTGCCTCAACAACGCTGGTTGCTCATCGTTGACCGGTTGGAAGAGATATTCACTTTGTGCGAACACGAAGAGGATAGACAGGCTTTTCTCACCGCTTTGATCAGCCTCATTCGCCACCCACACGAGCCTGCTTGTGTAGTGGCGGCCATGCGTGCTGACTTCTATAACCAGGTTGGACGGTATGGCGACCTGGCAAACGAAATGGTCAACCACCAGGTTTATCTCCGACCGATGGAAGAACAAGAAGTGGCGGAGATCATTGAGGCCCCGGCAGCGGAGGTGGGCGCTGTTTTCGAGAAGGGCCTTGCAAAGCAATTGGGTATTGATGCCTACGTTCGAGGCGAAATGTCTCTGCCGCTTTTGCAACATGCACTTGATTTGCTTTGGCGAAAGCGGCGTGGCCGCTGGCTGACGTGGGACGCGTATTCGGAAATGGGCGCTGTTGCCGGAGCGTTGCGCTACCATGCGGACCGAGTGATTGAAGGCTTGAGTCCGCTGGAAAGAGAAACAGCTCGGCGAATTTTCGTTCGTCTAATCTGGCTTGACGAAATAGCCGGGACACTTGCTGGTCGACGGACTCTGAAGTCAGACTTCGTAAATCCGGGTTCTTCTTTGAGCGACGATGAGCGCATCCTTCAACGGCTCGCAGACGAACGGCTGATTGTCCTGCGCGGACAGGGTGATCGAGCAACAGTAGAGTTGATTCATGACACCCTACCCCTCAACTGGCAGCGGCTTCGTGATTGGGTACAGGAGAAACGGGACTTCCTTGTATGGCAGCAACGACTGCAAACTGATCTCAACGAGTGGGAACGCACCGGGCACGATGAAGGCGGTCTACTCCGCGGAGTCGCGCTCAACGAGGCCGAACGGTGGCTCACCCATATTCGCTCGGATCTGAACTCCAGCCAGCAAGAATTCATTAAGGAAAGCCTGAGCTTTCGTGAGCGCGAACACGCAGCACGTGCGCGGTTGCGACGGCGGATCATGATTGGTCTGACGGCGGGTTTGCTGATCGCGCTTACGCTGGCGACCATTGCTTTAACCCAGATGAATCGTGCGAAGAAGGCTAACAACGTTACGCTCGCCCGTAGACTAAGTGATCAGGCTATCCTGTTCTCGGAAACCCAGCTCGATCTGGCTTTGTTACTCGGTCTTGAAGCACGGAAGGCAGACTCAAAAGAGGCCGGCCTGATCTATTTGCCCAAGCTTCAAAAGAACCCACATTTATGGACCTACCTCCATGGACACACTGCGACAGTAACGAGCGTTGCTTTCCGTCCTCCGAGCGGTGAAACGCTAGCGTCAGCCAGTGACGACGGGACGATCATTTTTTGGGATGTTGCTTCACGGCAACCAGTAGCCAGGCTGCCGGTTGGTGCTGCTCAAGTTTGGTGCTTGTCCTTCTCTCCCGACGGTAACACTTTGGCGTCGGGCGATTCAGGCGGCAAGCTTCTCTTGTGGGATGTTCCTTCTCGGACTCAGATCACAGTTGTTCCAACAAGCCAGGGTGCTGGAGTGTTAAAGGTCACGTTCAGCCCGGATGGTCGAATACTAGCTGCGAGTTTAAACGACGGTAACATCGTGTTGTGGGAAGTGGCAGCCCACAGATTGCTGGGGTCATTAAACGCAGGAGAAAACATTCCATACGGTTTGGAATTCAGTCCTGATGGTAAGACTCTGGCGGCTGGATTATCGAATCACACAATCGTCCTTTGGGATGTTCAGTCGCGTCAGCCCATTGGGCAACCCCTGGCTGGTCACGATGAGAGTGTGATGAGCGTGGCGTTTACGCCCGACGGAACAGGCCTGATCTCGGTAGGTTCTGATAAGAAGATCATTGTCTGGAAGGTTACGCCGGGCAAACCAGCCGAGCAGAGATTTGTTAAAGCTGAGGCATGTGAGGGTCGCATCCTGAGCGTCGCTGTCACCGAAAACAATGAGTCGTTCGTGCTGGCAACGGGTGACGCTCACGATGATGTGACACTATGGAAAGTTGAGCGCGGTAATGGTGTGATCAGCAAGCTGGAACAATTCAAGCTTCACAATAATTGGGTTGGCAGCGTTGCTTTCAGCCCTGACGGAAAGACTCTCGCGTCGTCGAGCCGTGACCAGTCAATCATCTTGTGGAACGTGTCCGAGCAAGGGGGACACCCAGAGCCGCTAAAACATGATGCACCAGTTTTAAGTGTCGCCTTCAGCTCAGACGGAAAAACGTTGGCTTCAGGATCGAGCGACAACACCATCTACCTTTGGGATGTCGAAAGTCACCAATCACTAGGCACTCTCAAAGGTCATGAGGATTGGGTGGTGAGTGTTGCGTTTAGCCCACAAGACTCTAACCTATTGGCTTCTGGCAGTAGGGACGGACGGGTCATTCTCTGGGATGTTAGGAGACCTACACAACCGACCATTCTTCGGTTACGCGATGGGTTCGTTTGGAGTGTCGCTTTCAGTCCGGATGGCCGATTGTTGGCTGCCGGCGGTGTTGGCGGGAAAATAGATCTGTTCAGTGTGGCGGACCGCCAAAGGTTTGGTAAATCTCTGGCTGGTCCAAGTAACCCCATCTTTGCAGTGATGTTCAGCAGAGACTCTGACACATTAGCATCCGGAAGTGATGATGGAACGGTTATCCTGTGGGATGTAAAGTCTGGCACTCGCAAAGTCGTTTTTGAACCTGATCGCTCTCAAGAAAACGGAAGCAATAGTGTTCTCAGTTTGGCGTTCAGTGGAGACGGCACTCTGGCCGCAGGCCGTCGAGACAAAACCATCACTCGATGGGATCTCCAAACGCAACGACCTTTGCCTCTTCCGCTGAAAGGTCACAAGGACAGCGTTCGAACGTTGGCCTATAGTTCCGACGGAAGACTCGCATCCGGCGGCAGCAACGCTCCTGACGATGATAGCAACTCGCAAAGTGAAGATTACGCGGTTGTCCTATGGGATTTCTTTTCGTCACATCAGATCCGGTTAGAAGGTCATCAGGGTGGAGTGACGAGTGTAGCCTTCAGCCCGGATGGTAAAACATTGGCGTCTGGTAGCGAGGATTCAACTGTGCTGCTATGGAACCTCAAGGACGATTGGATGGACAAAGCTTGTCGTATTGCGAATCGCAATTTGACGCCGGCTGAATGGAAACAATTTCTTACGTTAAAACCTCAAGAATGCACTTGCCCGAATCTACCCTGTGGTGACCCATCGTTGTTACCTGGTCGCTAGCTTTATTCATTTTGTTTTCACTATCAGACGCGTTAATACTGGCGGTACGGATTGCCGGAATGATTTGATTTGTGGGTGGGTTCATGGCCTTCATTCGCCGCGCAACCCTACGCAATGAAGAATCTCAGATCATCGACGCCACTCTTAAACGTCGCGCTCGATCACTCATAGCGAATGATTCGATACCAAAACAAACACGATCACTTATTCGGTACGCATTGGAAATAAACGATCCGTACCTGGCTCAGGTCGTGCGACGTGTGGAGGCAGGCGAGATGACCATTGACCATGTGCACCTTTGATAAACTGAGGGCCGTCGTGCTGGGAGCGCAGGCGTCCCCGCCTGCCCGCGTCGAGAGGAACCAACTCATTTCAGCGCGTGACTCAGATAAAGGTTCTTGGTTTGCGCTGGGCACGGGCAGGCGGGGACGCCTGCGGCCCCAGCACAATGGTCGTTGATTATTTTCAATCTTTGCCAACCACCAATATCGAGTTCACGTTTCCGGCAGCGTCCTCTTCCGTGACAGCATTTCCCGGATCGAGAATCCAGTTTCCATCAACAATGAACTTATATGAGTACTTGCCTGGTTCCAGGTCTATGCGGCAAACCCATTCGTCTCCTTCTCTTCCGAAGACAAACTGTGATTGATTCCAGTCGTTAAAGGTACCGGCCAGCACCACAAGGTTAGCGTCGGGGTAACCTCTTAGTTTGAAGGTTGTGTTTCCTTTCAACGAGGGCGCCGGCAAAACAACTCGTTGCGCGGTATAGTCAGTACCCTCGTACACAAAAGTCAGACTAACCACCTTCCCGTTTTCGTCTTTGGAGAACGTACAAGGCGTACCGGCAATCTCATCGATGAAGCTGGCTCTCCCCTTCTGCTGTAGCCGGTGTTTCTTGATCCCCGACGGTTTGATCCACAGTTCGTCGTTTTCAATTGTGACGTCCAACGTCGAGATGGGAATGAGTCCCACCTCGAGTTGGTATCTACCGACGTATTTCATCAAAGCTTCGGAACTGCGCCTCTTAGAAACTGACGAGTCTGTCGATGACTGTAAAGTGCCCTGTCCCCCAAGTTGAGGAACCAAAAACAGAACACTTACTAATAGCAGAACGTAGCTCACTAATATTGCCAATTCACATTCACGAACCCTGTCCCGCTAGTGGGTACTGTGTATTGATGATTCGATCCCGCTTCCCAGGTCACCGCGCCGTTCGCTGCGATCTTAATAAACTTAAACTGAATCGTCTGTCCGGCCGGCACGCTGGCCACCAGAAACCAATTCGGATAGTTTGGCGTCAACATCGGTCCCACTGCTCCATCCCACGTCGTGCTCCAGTTGCCCAGTTCGACGGTGCTCCCGGTTAGGAAGATGTAGTCGCCAGTCTGTGTGGGCGTTGCATTGTTGACGGTGAATGTGATGGGGATCAATTTGGCAGTTAAGACCGTGTATTGAATTCCATTGGAGACTTGTCCGCCTGAGTTGGTCACAGTGAGGTTGTAGTTACCGTTAGTAACCGCTGGGGTTGTGGCAACGATCTGAGTTGATGACCATGAATTAATCGTGGCGGTTGTCGTTCCAAATTTAACTGTACCGGTTGTAGTGCCAAAATTCTTGCCGCCGATAGTTACTTTCACACCAGACTGCCCCGATGTTGGACCAAGGGAACCGATTTGCGGCGATGCCGAGCCTTCGGTGAACTGCCACACTGACACCGCGTGCGCCGGCAGCGTGAAAGTGTTGACGGGATTGTTTCCACCGGAACCGGAGTTGACGGTGATCGAGAGTCCCGCCAACGTGCCTGTTAATTGATCCGAATAAGAACCTGGCGGAAGAGACGTATTCAAGCCGCTGATGCTGTAGCCGGTTGTTTCGTTCTTGTTGATTGCTACAAGGACGACGTTTCCAAAGAACTTGCGCTCATAGATGTAGACATCGTTGTTAATCCAGCGCTGAGCCATTGAGCCATAAGCCAGGGCCGTGTTATTGCGACGCAATGTCGAGAGCTTGTTGATTACCTGATAAGCGGTAGTGTTGGTGTCAAACGCCGCCATCATGGGACGGTTGTAAGGGTCGGTGCCTCCGCCAGTGTCGTTGTGAAGGTACTGTTCAGTGCCGTAATAGATGCATGGGATCCCACGGCTCGTAAGCGTGAACGCAATGGCTTCATGAAGACGGTTGTTGTTATTGTTCAGCGAGAGGAAACGCGACATATCGTGATTGTCAATGAAGGTCACGAGATCTTCTTTCCAGGTGAAGTTGGTTCCCTCCTGCGAAATCACCGCGTCGATGTCGGAGAAGTTGGTGTTTGACCCAAAAACATTTCGGATCGCAGTGTTGAGTGGAAAATCAAGTAGCGAAATCCCACTCTTGTTCGCGAATTTGTAGGAGTCGTGATACAGGGGATCCGACGTATTGCCTTGATACCACTCCCCAAATAGGAAACTGTCGCCGTATGAATAGATAGAATTCGCCAGACTGTACTCCCATCCCCAGGTGAGGTGCTTAACTGCATCGATCCGAAAGCCGTCCACGCCATGCTGCTGAAAAAGTTGTGCGGCCGCTTTCAGATAGCCATCGATCGTTGCGTGCTCCTGGTTGAGGTCGGCGAGATCAAAGAGCGTGTAATACTGCACTTGATAGCGATCGTCCCAACCACTGCCCGAAATGTTTGGATTGTGGTGAAAGTAACCGTTCGTATCGTTAGTGTAGTTACCTAGCAGGACGCCATTATCGTACAACGCACCAAACTCGCCGGCGTTATCTTGTGTTGAATGGTTGGGTGCAAAGTCGATTATGATCTTGATGCCATTCTGATGAGCCGCAGTGACAAGGTTGTCAAAATCAGTCCAGGTATTACTCGTGTTGCCGAAGTGTTCTTCAATACGCTTGAAGTCACGACCCTGATAACCATGGTATGAGGCGGTTGGGTTGCCACTGCCATCTGGGATATTGGTGTTCAGGTTGTCCACTGGCGGCGAAATCCAAATCGCCGTGACTCCCATGCCCGCCAGGTAGGAAATCTTTTGCTGAATACCGGCCAGGTCTCCTCCCCAATATTCACGCCAGTTAGTTTTGGTCGCATCGTAAAGTCCGGAACTTTGCGAAGGATTGTTGTTGGTGCTGCTGCCGTCGAAGAAACGATCGGTGATGATTTGGTAGATGACTTCACGTTTGAAATCTGAAGCCAGCGTGCTGTGTATAGGCGCACTGAAGAGTGAAATGAGAACGAGAACATTGAGCAGTGATTGCAAAAGCTTTCTCATGAAACGACCTCCGTCTGTTTTCTTGCTTCGCGTTGAAAAAAAGCTGGGTGTCCGCGGTGGTATTTACAGGGGAGGCTCGACGAGGATGAGACCTGTTACCTGGGCAATGTATATATCTTGAAAGCAATTGAGTCAATCAAGATATCAGACTGGCTTTGACCGTTGACTTTGAAGTGTGAGTGACTCGATACTTCTGGTAGCGCGCTGACAGGGCGCCACCTACCCGCGGCAAGGGAAGATTCCTACCTGTTTGGTCTGAGTCGAGTGCAGCACGCACCTTCTTTCAGCCTGGTTTCAGCGGGGCACAGGCGATGAAATGAAAGGAGGTCGCAATGACCACTTCGAAAACCCTTCCGGATCGTCCATCTCTCGAATCCCTACGCAAACAAGCAAAGAAACTCGCGCGCGACATCGCCGCTGGCGACGCCGACGCCATCGCACGTGCGCGGGCGCAACTTCCACATATTGATTTGCCTCTGACGCAACGCAATGCGCAACTCGTGATCGCGCGTGAGTATGGCTATCCGGGTTGGCAGGATCTGACCGCAGAGGTAAGCAAACGTCTAGGCACAGGCTTGGAGTGGGCCGTTGCTCAGGCGCGACGCGTCATCCACGACAACGACGTCGATCATCTCAAGCAATTGCTCGCCGACTACCCAGCATTGCTTTCCTGGCACGACGACGAGGGCGGTCTGTTGGGAATCGCGACGGGCTCTTATGGCGATAGTTTCAATTCTTTGAGCGAAAAAAGCTTCACCCGCGCTGCATGCGCAGAAGTGCTGATCGACACCGGCGCGGTCGTGATGCCATCCGTTTGCAATGGAATCCTCAACTCACGTGCGAGAGGACTGTTGCAGTTGTTCCAACGGAAAGGTCTACTTCCTCGTACGCTCAAGTTCTTCGTGGCGCTTGGCGACATCGACGCCATCCGCACGGCGCTGCATAAAGACGGGAGCGATCTGCCGGCCGTTAATGAAGCGTTCGTGATCGCGTGCAGTTTCGAGCATGAAGCAATCGCGTCGCTCCTGCTGGACCAGGCCATCGCGCTCGATCCCGAGCTCGTCGCACACGTCGACAGAAGTGTGGGCCGTCAGGCCTTCATTGAATACTTCATCAAGAACCGACCCACACAAGCGACAACCGTCGGCCCATGGAAGGCGTTTGTCATGGAACAGGTCAGCCGCTCGGTTTATTCGTGGAGTGGCAGCGAGACTTCGTTGAAGGATCCGCGCGGAGAGAGTGAACTGCCGACGTTCGTTCGTCTCCTTCATCGTGAGCCATGGCTGCTTGGTGAAGACTTCGTGGAGTTTCAAAGGAGGATCATCGAGCGCGCAGCGCTGCATGGTCGCGAGGAATTCATCACCGCCCTTCTCGATTTCAAGCCGGCGATCCTGCATCGTCAGCCGCCGCCACAATCTCAAGCGATCGAGTTCGCGTTCACGTACGCGAATACACATGTCCTGTCCGTCCTCACCCGCATCTGGCCCGTGCCTGACGACTTGCCGCATGCGGCAGGGATGGGCGATCTGACTCGAGTGAAGGAGTGGTTCGACGACTCGGGTGCAACCGCGTTGGGCAACGTTGAAAATCACTATCCATCGAGTCCATATATGCCGAAGGATCGTGTCGAAGAATATGCACACCAATGGAGCGCGCTGAGCGAGCAGCGTGTGCTAGATGTGGCCCTCGCATGGTCCGTCATCAACAGCCACCTCGACGTCGCCGACTTCCTACTTCAACACGGTGCGAACATCAACACGACCTGGAGTTCTCATGAGCCTGCGAGCATCCTGCACGAGCTCGTCTGGCATAAGAACTATGGAGCGATGCAATTCCTCATCGACCGGGGAATCGACATGACCATCAAAGACTACCGCTGGAACAGCAACGCAGCGGGTTGGGCGCGCTACGCGGCGAATGACGAAAAGATGGCCGAGTGGCTGGAGGAAGCGGAACGAAGGCGGGGAAAAAAATACAGACGCTTGAATCAGCTCTCCCAACGCAAGGCTTTGCCTTAAAAGTCTTTCATCTAGACGACACCACCGGGCTTTAGCCGGTGGTACTTCAACTTCGCAGCTACAACAAAGCCCGCTCACCTACTCGGGACACCACCGGGCTTTAGCCGGTGGTGTCCTCTGCGGCGATTAGCGCAAATACTCAAAAGAAAGATTTCGCCTGGAGATGCTCCAACAAGCATTAGACTAATGCCTGCGTTCATCAGGAAACAGGAGGGAGCATGTCAACTCAGAGTGTGTCTGCAAAGATTTTGTGGGTCCTCATCGGACTAGCAGTTGGTTTGAGCGCGATGAAGGGAACGGCATCCGCACAAGCCGACTTGGCCGAAAAGAATCGTCAGACAGTAAAGGTTAGTTTTGAGAACTGGCGACGCGGCAGCGGAAGCGTTTATGACCTACTCGCGTCCGACGCAAAGTGGACTATAGTTGGTCTCTCCACAGTATCAGGGACATATCATAGCCGGCGCGATTTTCTGGACCGGGTGATTATCCCCTTTAACGCTCGCCTGTCAACGCCGCTCGTGCCGACCGTCCGGGGCATCTACGCGGATGGCGACATGGTCATCGTGATGTGGGATGGTGCCGCGATTGCTAGCGATGGCAAATCGTACGAGAACAGTTACTCTTTGTATTTGAAGATGCGCAACGGCAAGATTATTGACGCTACTGCGTTCTTTGATTCGATCGCGTTCGACGACTTATGGAAGCGAGTAAGACCAGGTCGTTAACGCTCTTCCACAGTGTAGTTGACTGAGCTCAACGTGCGCAGAAGCAATTTGATGGAAAACCGCATCCCCCTAATATCGGCGATTGGCACTCGAAAAAATCACGACCATGAACTCAATAATCAAAGATATTCGCTACAGCGTTCGCAGTTTGCTGAAACATCCTTCCTTCACAGCAATCACAATTGTCACACTAGCGCTCGGTATCGGCGCGAATACGGCAATCTTCAGTGTGATCAATACTGTGTTACTGCGCTCGCTGCCTTACCCGCACGCGAAAGAGCTGGTCTATGTGCTCGAAGGAAGGACAGCAGACCCAAAGTTTGAAGGCTCGTACTCGCCGTCTAATTTCATCGACATGCGAAACCGGAATCACAGCTTCGATTCCTACTCTGCGCTGAGTTTCACGAGTTTCACTTTGACCGGCGATGCGCAGCCGGAAGCAGTGAATGGATTACTCGCCTCAGCTGATTTCGGTTCTGTGTTGGGCCAGCCGCCTGCTCTCGGTCGCTGGTTTACGGCGGAAGAAGACGCGCCCGGAAAAGAACACGTCGCGCTGATCAGCGATGGATTATGGAAGCGGCGCTACGGCGCCGACCCGCAGGTCCTTGGGAAAAACATTCAGCTCAACGGCGAGCCCTATACCATCATCGGGGTCACGCGAGCCGACTTCAACTTTCCAAATCCCAATTACGAAATCTGGGCGCCGCTCGCACTCGAGTCGTCGAAGTACGATCGCGCACATGGGTTCTTGCAGGGCGTAGCACGACTCAAATCAAACGTCACTATCGAGCAGGCACGGACTGATCTGCAAAATATTGAGGAGCAAATCAAACGAGAGACTCCCTCGTGGGGCCGGGGACTAACTGTGAAAGTGATGCCATTGCACGAGCATCTCTTCGGCGATCTTAACCGGCCTTTGATGATTTTGCTTGGTGCCGTAGCGATGGTATTGCTTGTCGCCTGCGTCAACGTCGCGAATCTGATGTTTGGACGCGCGACCGCGAGATGGAAAGAGATGGCGCTACGCAGCGCGCTTGGCGCCTCGCGTTGGACTCTGGTTCGCATGCTGCTGGTGGAGAGCGCGGTGTTAGCCGTCGTGAGCGGCGGACTCGGACTGTTGCTGGCGAAGTATGGAGTGAACGCACTTGCAGCGATCAACCCGTCAGCGCTTCCTATCCACGAGAAGATTACAATCGACGGCTACGTGATCGGCTTTACATTTTTGATCTCCTTATTTACGGTCGCGCTCTTCGGATTAGCCCCGGCATTGCAGGTGACAAAGACTGATTTGACACAGGCTTTGCGTGAAAACAGCCGCTCCGCCACTGGCGCACGACGTCTGAAGGTGATGCGCGGCGCACTCGTCGTTGGCGAAATTTGTCTATCGCTCGTGTTGCTGGCAAGCGCAGGATTGATGCTCGAAAGCCTCTGGAAATTACTGAACGTAAGTCCGGGCTTCAGTCCGGAAAACGTTGTGACATGTAGAATCGATCTGCCGCCGACAAAGTATTCTGAAGAGAAGGCGCAGGCCGAGTTCTTTCGTCGCCTCCTCCAACAGGCGCACGCCATTCCGGGCGTCGAAACAGCCAGTCTGATAACCAGCCTACCCTTCAGCGGTTCGCGCGGCACCAGTTCGTTTATCATCGATGGTCGCGCGAGTCACCAAGGGAACGAACCAGGCGCCGACAGACATCAGGTGGCTCCCGGCTATTTCGCGGCAATGGGAATCAACATGCTCGCGGGTCGCGACTTCACAGACGCCGACGACATGGAACATCCGGCTGTAGTGATCATCAATGAAACCGCCGCCAAACGCTTCTGGCCAAATGAGAATCCCTTAGGCAAGCGCCTCACGATCGGCATGGGACAGGAGGTCAAGCTTTACAACAAAATGGTCTCGCGCGAAATCATCGGCATAGTGGGCAATGTCAAACACGAACAGTTGAAGGATGATTTTCAGCCCGAACTGTACATTCCGGCGTGGCATCTGCCCACGTCCAGCATGATCCTGATCGTCCGATCCAAACAGTCACCTGACAGTTTGATTAACAGCATGCGGCAAGCTGTGCAATCAATAGACCCTGACCAGCCGATTCGCCGTGCGCAAACTCTTCAGGCAGCAATCGCGAGGACAGTCGCTCCGCTGCGATTTGTAACGGCGTTGCTATCACTATTCGCAGGTCTCGCACTGGCGTTGGCAATGATCGGAATCTACGGCGTGATGAGCTACGCGGTGGCTCAGCGCACGCCGGAGATTGGGATCCGAATGGCGCTCGGCGCGCAACACCGCGACGTGCTCAAATTGATAATGCGACATGGCATGATGCTAACGCTTGTCGGCGTGGCCCTTGGATTGGTTTGCGCCCTGGCGCTAACTCGCGTTATGGCAAGTTTGCTCTTTGGAGTTAAACCAACTGACGCAACTACGTTCGCGGTTGTATCAGTCATGCTCACGATCATAGGTATGTTCGCGTGTTACGTCCCCGCGCGTCGCGCGACGAAAGTGAATCCGCTGGAGGCGTTGCGACATGAGTGAGGCCGATCTTCATATTACCCGACGGTCTCGCGCCCAGCGTGTGTCACGTTACGATCAAGGCCCAAGGAAGAACCAGCAACACTGGAACGATCAGGATTGCGCCATAGCAACCGCGCTTCACAGTATCAGTTGCCCCGGGGCCAAAAAAATGAAACCCTAACGAGGAAATAACCTCGAGCATCGCGCATGCCGGCTGAATTCCCTGTCCTTGATGACATTTCACAGCACTCGTTATACTGACTATAAATCGGAGTTAACGATATGACCTCAATCCAACGATGGACCTCAGCCGATCTCAATGCACTTCCTGACGACGGGAAGCGCTATGAAACCATCGATGGAGAACTCTTTGTGTCCACGCAACCTCACTTCTATCACCAAATCGTGGTCGGAAACATATACGTACTACTTAAAAACTGGAGCGATCAAACACAATTCGGCCGAGCCATCATCGCGCCCGGGGCTGATTTTTGCTGATGACGATGATGTCGTTCCAGATGTGGCACGGCTCTCTCAACAACGACTGGCAATTGCGCTTGGCGATGACGGGAAACTACATTCGGCCCCGACCTAATAATCGAGGTACTTTCACCAGGCCCAACAAACAGGCGGCGTGATCGGGAGGCGAAACTTAAACTGTATTCGCGACGAGGTGTGCTGGAGTATTGGATTGTTAGCTGGGAGGCCGACTCGGTTGAGATCTATCGTCGTCAGAACATCCACCTTGAACTCTTCGCCACTCTCACCAAAGGCGTTGTCCTTGAAAGCCCTTCGCTGCCGGGCTTATCCACTCAGATTGAGGCTGTCTTTGCGGCAGTCAGAACCGAAGCGCGGTAGCGTCGGGTTCGCAACCAATCAAGTTCGATGAATTCGTAGGACCCGACGTTACAGCGTTTCGGTTCTGACTTCTTGCGACAAATAGTACGTGTTAGCCTGTCGCCGTTCGGTTTGGCCGCACGACAGCTGCTAGCCTGGCGTACCGAACAAAGGCCAGTTTGCCAATGGCGAAGGTAACTCTGATCATCCCAACCTTCAATCGTCCACATCTGCTGCCGCGGTGCGTGGAGAGCGCGCGGAAAGCTGGATCCAGTGTTGAGATAATCGTCGTTGATGATGCGTCGCACGACGAGACAGCCAACGTTTGCCAGACGCTTCGCGATATCAAATACATGCGCCTGGACTCTAATAAGGGCGTTGCTGGCGCCCGGAACCAAGGACTACGCGCCAGCACCAGTGAATACGTAGGCTTTTTGGATGATGACGACTTGCGACTTCCGAATTCAATAGATGCGCAGGTAAAAATGCTTGACGCGCACCCCGAGGCTGGAATGGTATACGGGCGTGCGCTATACGGCGACGAGCAATGCCAACCGAACGGGAGATCATATCCTGACGAGTGTCCGGAGGGAGATGTCTTCTGGCGATTGATGGAATGGAATTTCGTTCCATGCTTGACCGTCATTTTCCGGCGCACGTGCCTGGAGCGTGTCGGACTGCTCGACGAGTCAGCCGCAGGTGTAGACGACTGGGATTTATGGATACGAATCAGTGAATTCTATCCCGTGCTTGCGACTAAGCAGGAGGTCGCGATCTGGCGACAGCCAATACCTACGTCCAACCAGTTCTCTTTCCGAGCCGAGAGGATGTATCGTGGCGCATATCGTCTACACCGAGAGAAGTGGCTTCGGCTGCCGCGTTCGATGGAAGCCACTGAAGAACAACGCCACCAGGCTTCGCGCGCTTTCGCCGATCGCGCCACGCAGCAAATGATTGGGGAAGCGTCGTCACGATTTAGAGCCGGACGCGCATGGGATTCGATTCGACTCGCGCTTGAGATGGCACGTCTGTATCCTCGCGCTGCGGTTCGACACGCGCTTCGCGCTTCAGTAGGAAGTCCTAACCAATAATGAAGAATCGCCGTTTGCATTGGCACGAAATAGAGGGCTGGTTTCAGTGGCGATCTGCGCAGGAAGAGGCGGCTCGTTACTTTCCCGACGACAGTTTTTTCGTCGAAGTCGGAACTTATCTTGGCCGCAGCCTTTGTTCGTTGGTGGAAGTCGCGGAGCAAAACGGAAAGAACTTTACCGTAATCGGAATTGATACCTGTCGCGGCAGCGGTCCGGAAGGACCGCGAGACAAAAACTATCACGAGGCGGCTGTGACTCGCGGCAACGGTACTTTCGCAGGCGCGCTGCACAAGAATATTCTGGATTGCGGGTACGCCGATGCGATAACACTCATCATCGCCAATTCGGTGAACGCATCTCGACTGTTCTCGAACGCCTCGCTCGATTGGGTGCACCTGGATGCGCGTCACGACTATGTGAGCGTTAAGACCGACATCGAGTCATGGCTGCCCAAAGTTAAATCAGGTGGTTGGATCTCCGGTGATGACTACGACAACGTCAAATGGCCTGAAGTAGTAAGAGCTGTGCGCGATCTGTTGCCTGGCGCAACGCCCTGGTCGACTCAGCAGTGGCGCTGGATTGTTCCTTGAGTTAAGAAACCACTCATGCGTCTTTCGGTCCTCCACCTTCATGTTGAATTGAATCGGCTAGTCCCTTGAGGGCATCGTAGTCTACCTTCCATCCAACATGCGCCGCGGCGAGCCCAATCACGCCACCTTCACCTGAGTAAACACTGCGAGTCTGTAGAAACTCCGCGCCCTTCGACCACGCTTCGAAAAATTCGGAAGTGGAATTTCCTCTGGTAACGGCAATCAATGTTTCGTGACACCATCGCGCCCGACGCAAAATTTCAACGTCACCCGTGAGGTGTCGAGCCAGTCCTTCGAAGATAGGCAGCCGCCACGAGCCGCAAGTGGCCAGATGTTCGGCAACACTTTTCCGCACGGCCGGAAGTACTGCCAGATGAGTTGGCAGGACGGATGGCGTAGGAGATTTAACGATGCGCGAATCGGCATCGACGTAAATCGCGGTGTCAAACTCCTCGAGCGCAGCTACGAGCGCGAAGCGTTTATCGTGATAGGCTGCGGCGCCGCGCCCTTCTCCTGTCTTCGGCAAGTGGGCAAGATAGTCAACAGCCATTGGACCGGTCGCGGCGTGGCGAATCGCGCGTACCGGTAGGTCGGCGAAATCTTCCGGCTCATCGGTCAAGACGATCCATGGGATTTGGGGCGCGTCGGCACAAAGAAGACGCGCCCTTCGCCGATACGCCGGATGAATCGCCAGTGTGCAAAAGCAAACGGTCACAGAAAGTTTACGCTGACCGATCCTGCCAGAGTGTCGAATGGATCTGGCCGTCACCAATAGCAGCGTCGCGAGTGTAATAGTAAAACGCTAATGACTTTCTGGTTACGTTCGGAGGACAAGTGAGGGGCTGCGGGTGGCCGTGGAAGGACGTTCGACTCGTGTTGAAGATGACACACCGGTTGAATGCTGGAAGGATCCTCGTCACGCACCGATTCATCGCCGCATCCCACAGCTCGAGCTGTCCACCGTATGCTTCGTCCCAGTCCTTGTTGAGAAACAACAGCAGATTAATGCGGCGATACAGCTTTAACGTTTCCAGGTAATTGAAATCGGCATGAATGGCAAGTTTACCCTGCGGCAGGATCTGATGTAGTCCGCCGCCGGTGATATGTGGATCCGGAATCAAGCATTCAATGCCAGTAAGAGCTTCCAGAAACCTAATCATTGGATGCGAATTGAATGCGAAGATGACATTGTGAATGAACGGGTGAACAAGCTCCAATCGCTCGGCAGTTCCGATGCCTTGTTTTCGCGGTTGATGAACCGCATCTCGCTTTCGCCAATCCAACCAGGCAGAATCGTTAGGTTTTGGAAAAACCGACAGCAATCGTTCCGCCACATCACCAGGCAGGAAGTCGTCAATTAACGCATGTGGATACGGAGCGTTCGCAGAATAAGCGGAACGGTGTTGCTTCGCGAGTCGAAGCAGACGTGAGGTCTTAAAGACAAAAACCTCGTCAGTAACAAGAAACTGCCTGATCCAGCTTTTCAGCATCGAGTTCTAATCGCTGTCTCAGAATATATGCGACAGTAGATTTGCGTCGTCAAGGTTATTATAAAGAAGGCAATTGAAAACACCTCATACAGCAAGGTCGCGGAGCACGCAAGGCAGAGTGCAGCAAATGAGTTCGGATTACGAGATGTCGAAAAGGTAATGGCGATCGCGAGGGAAACTGCTTTCGTCGCTTGTATTGAGCGTGGTGTGCTCGAGAAACAAGCGCTGCTCCTTTTCGAAAGTATCAGGCTTTACACGGGCCGCTTTCGTGACTGCCCGATCTATGCCGTTTCACCTCGCGCCGAACATAGTATTTCTGCAAGCGCGAGAAATAAGCTCCAGCAATTGGGTGTCGTCCATATTGAGGAGATTCTAAACACAGAATGTCCCGAGTACGGTTCCGCTAACCGAGTGGCCGCTGCTGCGTACGTCGAGCAACAATACCCACATGATATTTTGGTGATCCTCGACAGTGACACTCTATTTCTGCGCGAGCCCAATGAAATTCTACTGCGCCCCTATGTCGATGTGGCAGTAAGACCAGTGGGCGTTAAGGGAATGTGCACCAATGGTCCAGCTGATCCATTCGACGCGTACTGGCGAGACCTCTGTCGATGCTCTGGTGTGGACTACGACCAGATTCCCTGGAGCGAGTCTTTTGCCGATCGTTGCCGGATCAAGGCCAGTTACAACGCGGGCCTCGTGATTGTGCGCAGAGAACTGGGAATCATGAAACGATGGTCCGATTTTTTCTTCAACTCGGTCCGGCAACAGCTAAAACCCTACGCGCATGATCGTCGCTTCCGAACCGGTGCGGGATGGGTAGAGTCAGGGGCCAGCAGGCTATGGGGATCGAATCAAGCGGCCTTGTCCCTCGCGATCTGGAGTACAACCAGAAACGTACAGGAGCTGGAGCCAACCTACAATTACCAGCTAACTCTGCACGACCTAATCAATAAGAAGTTCAGGAAACGAATTTTCCCAGGCCTCGTACACGTTCATTATCACTGGTTGCTTCATGATCGGGCGTCGAAGAATCCATTATTCGATCGGTCCGGGCCATTGTCTGCTGAGCAGCGCGTTTGGTTATCTTCAGCCATCAACGGAGATCAAGCATGAGTGTGTAAGCCTACACTCTTTGCGAGATGCAATGGTTGGCCCGGACTGCCGGCCTCTCGGCCGAATTATTCGGAGAGTGGAATCATCCCCGGAATCTACAGTTGCTGCAGTTATCCATCACCCAAAGCGATTAAGAACTGTTCATACTCTTAGCACTTTGGATGAGGTTTACACTTTTCAATTTAATAGCTTACTATTCGCAGCCAAAATTGTGCGGAGGAGATCAGATTTGCCCACCTGCATCGCGGGTATGCATCGTTCGGGAACGTCGATGGTTGCCGGACTTCTTCAGGTCTGCGGCTTGTTTCTTGGACCTGAAGAAGAACTCGGCTTCGATTCAAACAATGGTGAACCGCACTTCGAGAATGTGCGATTCGTTGCGCTGAATGATCAGATCTTAAGCCGGCTCGGCGGTTCCTGGAACAACCCGCCAAAGTTGCCGGCGGGCTGGGAACATATGCCTGAGATCGAGCCTTTGACGGGGCAAGCGAAGCAATTGATCAAGCACCTCGGCGTTCAAGGTGACTGGGGGTGGAAGGATCCACGTAATTCACTAACACTGCCATTTTGGCGACGAATTGTTCCAGATTTAAGATTGGTCATCTGCTTGAGAAACCCGTTGGAGGTGGCGCATTCATTGCGCAAGCGAGGTGACTCAATTGGGATACCCATGTTTCTGCTCTGGCTCACTTATTACCGCGAATTACTCTCGGCATTACCGCCCCATCAACGAGTCGTGACTCATTACGAATCTTATTTTCATGACCCAACGACTGAACTAGAAAGAGTCGCAGACCGACTGATTATTAAAAACTCCGCAAGCTCAATCAGTCGTGCGTGTGCTCAAATCTCGGACGATCTGCGCCATCACCGCATAAACGCAGACCAGTCGATGGGAAAGATGCCCGACGACGTTCTTGCAATGTATTTCAAACTCTGTCGAGAAGCAGGACCGGTTTGTGAGTCGGCAATCATTAGTCGACTGCCGCGGGAATATGCGACATGAGAGCCCCGCCTCGCCCGCGTGCTCTACAAGAAAACTAAATTGAGATCAGGAGTACTTCTAGTTTACAAGCATGAAAGTCGCACTGTGTAAAACGACAATCTTTGGACCCATAAGCGGCGCCGACGAAGTCATGTTGAACTATGCGGTGCATCTTCACCAGACGGGACATGATGTTTCGGTAGTACTGTTATATCCACCAAATGTTGACGATCAATATCTCAGGCGGCTGCAACTGAAAGGCGTGCCTGTTCGCACAATAGTTTCGAGGTCATACTTATTCGCATTCTTGCGGCTGTTGCGAAGCTTGCTATCAAGCGTGCTTTTCTTTCTGTTCTTTGTGAAGCGTGCCCCCAGTCGGCTTCGCAGGATCTGGCAGGTTGCGATCCGTGCTATTACGCATCTCCACTACCGTCATTGCCGAGCATATTTTGCCGAGCACCGGCCGGATCTTTTGCATGTCTTCACACCAGACACTGGCACCGAAATCATGATTCGCGCTGGTCATGAATTGGGTATTCCGGTTCTCTATCATGAAATGGGAACCGTTCATCACCTGCCGATGCTGACAGATTATTACCGTCGACTGGAAAAGGTCCTGCCATTGTGCACGGAGGTGGCAGCCCTGTCGCCACGTTTAGCTGCTGAGTGGTCCATCCGATTTCCCTTCTTGCGTTCAGTTTCGGTGTTGCCATTAATCATGGAGGCATCTGAGAATCACAGTGTCAACTCGTTACAATTGGCGAACGGCGCGGAAACAACCTTTGGATTTGCCGCCCGCCTCGAAGAAGGTAAAGGACCTCTTGTACTCTTGAATGCGCTCGCTCAGGTAAATCGTGAAAGGCGTTTGGCAGTTGCAAGGATCGCGGGCGCGGGGCCGCAACTATTGGAAGTCAAAACCCGTTTGCGCGAGTCAGATCTCCGCGATGCCTGTGAATTCGTCGGGCATTATTCGGACGCGCGGTTACGAAGCGCGTTTATGAACAGCCTCGACGTCTTCGTGTTGCCGTCTTTTGCAGAAGGAACTCCCAACGGGATCATCGAGGCCATGGCTCATGGCATTCCAGTCATAGCAACTGAAGTCGGCGGTATCCCCGACATTATCGACGCAGACTGCGGCATCCTGGTTCCGCCCGGGGATGCAGTCGCACTGGCCCAGGCGATGGCGACGCTGGCAAACGATCCTCAACGTCGGACGGAGATGGGCGCCGCAGCACGAGAACGATACCAAAAACTTTTCGCACCAACAGTCGTGGTGCCGGAAATACTAAAGCTCTATCAAAGAGTGATTGGAAACGGCCATTCAGCCAACGACATGATTCGAGACAACAATCATTTACACCCGTGGCTGAACGCGCAAAGAACTTCAGCTCACTCATGACAATTTATGTGAATGAGGAGGAATCAGAATGACGCTTCGGGATTTCTATTTGAAACGTGCAAAGACCGAGTTTCCGGTTTTTTTAAAAGTGTTTAGGGCATTGCCTAAGGATCTCAGCTACAAACCGCACGATCGTTCACCTTCGGCCGAGCAACTAGTCTGGATCGTGACTAGTGAATTGAAGGCGTTGATCGACGTGCTCGATACCGGCAAGTCCGAATGGGAAAACGTCACGCCACCAGGATTGGATGAGATGATCGCGATGTATGAGAAGTGGTCGACTGAGTTACTCGACAAGGTTGCAAAGCTGGATGATGCTGCCCAGGAGAGGAACGCCCAGTTTCTTTATCAGGGAAAGGTGGTGATGGAGAGGCCAACGGTAGAGTTTCTTTGGGACTTCATGTTCGATGCGATTCATCATCGAGGGCAGTTGAGTGCATATCTACGACCCATGGGTGGTAAGGTCCCTTCGATCTATGGACCCTCGGCTGATGACTCCGGAATGTAATGTTCGATGTGCTTTAGCTTGTCGAGTCGTAACCAACTGAGCCACAGATTATCAAAGACACGCTGCTTAGCTGCGGGCCTGGTTGGTTTAGTCACGACAAGCTGAATAGCCTCTTGCAAAAAGGCCCCACGGTCCTGGGAGCGCAGGCGTCCTTGCCTGCCCGCGTCCAGCGCAACCAAGTCGGTCAATGGTTGTTGGTTAGACGGGACACGGGCAGGCGAGGACGCCTGCGCTCCCAGGACCGTGGGGCCTTTTTGCACGAGCTGCTAAGTCATATAGGGCAGCTTGACTCTCTCAATCGATCCCCATTGACACCACAACCCGTAAAGAGCAAGATCTCCGGCAAATTTCATTTGTTTCTTTCACGGCTTAACAACAATCCGTAATCCCGTCTGTCCACGTATATCTTCCGTAGTTAAGCAATGAACGAAACAGGTCGCTTAGAAAAAAGCGACTCTCGTTAAGAAACATTCACAATCTGACACCGTTGTCATCGGATTCACGCGCCCGCATTGGAGCTGCTCCGGGTCCGATCAATTGGTCGTAGTCTCAACTTGAGTATGAACAAGGAGAAACCGATGTTTCGCTCGAAAAAGAAAAAGCTCGCTTTAACGGCGCTGACTCTGTTCATCGGGTTCGCGCTCATCAAAACGCCCCTTCCTCCCGCCGATGCTGCCGATCACGCTGAGGCTACTTTAGTCGCCGGCGATCCGGGAGCAGATCTTGCCGATGTGTTCGCCTTTCTTGATCCGAACGACAACTCCAAAGTAGTTCTGGCGCTCGACGTTGAGGGCTTCGTGGTTCCTTCGGAACTGCTGAACCTTAGCTTCTTTGCTCCTGATGTGACCTATCGTCTTGAGGTTGAAAACACTGGCGATGCCGTTCCCGATAAACACTTCGACATCACCTTTTCACCCCAAACCGCTCGCAATCAACCACAAACAGCCACGATCAAACTTCCCAACGGCGAGACGTTCACCGCGCCTACTACCGTTCAAACTTTGAACGCTGGAGCGAACCCGTTCGTGGTTACCAATGATCCGTCAAGTGGTGCATCTTTCTTTGCGGGCTTAACCGATGACCCTTTTTACTTCGATATCGTGGGCTTTAATCGGTTCGTCAGCTCTGTTCTCGCGGGCAATCCCAACCCCGCTGCGTTACAACGGGGTCGCGATAGTTTTGCTGGATACAATATCCACATGATTGCCCTTGAGGTACCAGCCTCGATGTTGCGCGGTACTAACGGAAACATCATTGGCGTGAACGGCGTCACCTTGCGGTCTAAACAATCACATCGTCAGGATGATGGAGAAGACAAGACGAACGGAAAGCTGGTTCAGGTCGATCGGATGGCGACACCGGCCGTCAATACCGCGTTGATTCCTTTTCCGCGCAAGAATGAATACAACGCCGCGACTCCCATCGATGATGCTAACTTAAGATTTGCCGGCGACATCATCGGAACGCTGACGGCACTCGGCACTAATCAAACGAATATCAACATTCTGGCTAACGTAGCCGTACTGCACGGCGACTATTTGCGCCTGGATCTTTCGATACCGAATGGAAGTGTAGGTTTTGGAGAACGTGTGACCACACCTGGTTACACAGGATTTCCCAATGGTCGTCGACCAGGCGATGACACGATCGATGATCTGCTCTTCTTTATCGCAAACCAGACTCCCATTGGTGACAACGTCAACTCGAATGATGTTCCTCTGGGCACTGTTTTCCCATTCTTCGCTCCGCCGCAGCAACCCAGGAATACTGGCGTGATCGATGACAACACCAGGAACTAAACGTGCCACAACTGCGGAGCTTGCACAAAAAGGCGCAAATCTTCCAGTTCTTTATTGGTGTTGGTTCGTGTCTTTTCGTGGATCGCGTTTTACCTCGCCAAAAATAGTGATCCACGAAACACACGAAACTAGCACCAACGAAACCTGAGTTGATTTTTAATCTGTTGTGCAAGGCTTCTGCAGGTCAGCAGCCGGTCAAATCATGAGGAAAACTTCAATGAACTCCAAACGATCATTGTTCTTCATTATTTTCCTGTGGCTATTCAGCCTGTGTGGCTGCAAGGTGAGCACTACCAGTTCAGCGCCCAGGCTGGAACCTCACGTCGCTTCAACGCAATCGACCGTGAGTTCTCAGTTAGCAGTTGAAAAGGAAACAATCCGTTTTCTCGAGGATCGCATTAAGAAAGACCCGGAAGACTTCATTGCCTACAACAAACTGTCCCAACAGTACCTGCAACGTCTTCGCGAGACGGGTGATTTGACTTATTTGAATCTGGCTACGAAAGCCGCGCACGCTTCGCTCGCAACCTTACCGCCTGAACAAAACGTTGGTGGTCTCATTGCCTCAGCGCAAGTGGAATATGCGTCTCATGACTTCGCAGCCGCTCGCGATCACGCGTTGAAGCTGACTCAGTTGGAACCACAGAAAGGCTACACGTATCAGATTCTGGGAGACTCCCTGCTTGAACTGGGAAACTATGAACAGGCTGCCGCGGCCTATCGAACCATGGAAGACCTGAGCGGTATACAGGGCCTCACGCGCTCAGCGATTGAACAACGCCTTGCTCGTGTCGCTGCCCTGCATGGTGACGTTAGCGGAGCTCGGCAGCACTTAGAAAATGCGTTGACCCTGGCGCTCGATTTACCTGAGCCTCCAGCGGAAACAGTAGCCTGGTGTCGTTGGCAACTCGGTGAAGCAGCTTTTGCTGTTGGTGACTATGCGGGCGCTGAGGCGCAATACCGGAAGGCATTGGAAGACTATCCGGAATATTTTCGGGCGCTTGCTTCGCTCGGCAAGGCTCGAGCGGCTCAAGGTGATATCAAAGGTGGCATCGAACAGCTTGAACACGCGATTCGCATAATTCCAGATCCAACATTTGTCGCGACGCTGGGCGATCTATACAAGGTAGACGGTCGTGATAAAGAGGCCGCCGCACAATACGAACTGGTCGAGAAGATTGGCCAAATCAGTGAGTTGAATGGAGCGCTTTACAACCGTCACTTGGCATTGTTCTATGCTGACCATGACATTAAATCAAACCGAGCCTACGAAAATGCCTCTCGAGAATATGCAGTCAGGAAAGACATTTATGGCGCTGACGCGTTAGCCTGGGCCGCATTGAAAAACAATAAGGTTGCAGAAGCGCAAAGCCTGATTAGCTCAGCGTTGAGACTCGGCACAAAAGACGTTCGACTTTTCTATCACGCCGGAATGATCGCCAAGGCCGCAGGCGATTCGAAACAAGCTCGCGAATATCTCCAACAGGCATTGAGTCTCAACCCGCAATTTGATCCGCTTCAGGCAGCAATTGCCAGAAAGGCTCTCGCCGAATGAGTTACCAGCGAGTAAAAAGAATTCTGTTGATTGTGCTTTGTTGGACTGCCTCAGCAGGGTACGTGCTTGCGCATCCATTGGGAAACTTCACTATCAATCACTTCAGCCATATTGAAGTCGGCGAACATCAGATCAGGCTGCAATACGTGATCGATATGGCTGAGATCCCAACGTTTCAGGAGTTGCAGGCCATTGACACCGACGGCGATCACAAAGCCTCGGAGGCGGAGTTGAAAGTTTACGGCGAACGAACAGCTCCAGGGTATCTGCGCTTTCTGGCGCTCACGATCGATGGCAAACACGTGCCCCTGGAAGTTATCTCCAATAACGTTACTGTCCAAAACGCCGGCACAGGTTTGGAGACACTGCGGATCGAGTGTGAATTATTGGCGAACTCAACGGTGCCGAATTCCGCGCGGCACTTACGCTTCGAAGATAGTCTCTACAGTGAAAGAATCGGCTGGCGAGAAATTGTAGTCACAGCAATTAACGGCATTGCGATTTTTGATAGTTCTGTGTACGGCAATGGCATCACAGCAGAACTGAAGAATTACCCGAACGATAAGTTGACCGCACCTCTCGATGAACGGACTGCTGACCTGTCATTTATCAATGGTCCAGTTCCCGTTGGCTCGCGGGCGTTGACGACTCGCGATGGAAGGGCTCCAGAGAGCAGTTCGCGTGATCGCTTAGCGGAATTGATTGCGGTCCCGCAACTTACTATCAGAACGGTTTTCCTTGGTCTTTTAGTCGCAATACTTTTGGGTGCGACCCATGCGCTATCACCGGGTCATGGCAAAACCGTCGTCGGAGCTTACCTGGTTGGTACGCGTGGCACTGCGCGTCATGCGGCTTTTCTCGGATTGACTGTTACCGTCACTCATACAGCAGGCGTGTTTGCATTGGGAATTGTGACGCTACTCGCGTCCGAATATGTTTTGCCCGAGCGATTGTTTCCCGTTCTGAGTTTTGTTTCCGGCGCAATTGTCGTGGCTATCGGACTAAGCCTAATGGTTCGCAGGTTGGGCGCCGCGTTTGGAATCAACGAACACGGACACAGGCATGCAGGCGATCCGACGCAGCCGCATTCACACGGCCATTTACACGACGGCCAAGCGCATTCACACCTTCCGCCTGAAGGTGACGGATCTCGGATCACCTGGCGCAGCTTGCTTGCACTTGGAATCTCAGGTGGTCTACTACCCTGCCCTTCCGCGCTGGTTGTACTGCTCGCGGCAATCTCTCTACATCGAGTCGGCTACGGTTTGTTGCTCGTAGTTGCTTTCAGCTTTGGCCTCGCGGGAACACTTACAGCCGTGGGTTTGGCTTTTGTTTATGCGGGTCGATTCGTAAAGGTGAGTGGCAAGTTTGATCGATTGACACGAGTCGTGCCGGTGTTCAGTTCGTTGGTGATAAGTTGCGTCGGGTTGGTGATTTGCTATGAGGCTCTAAACCAGGCCGGGCTAAGTATTGCTTCACTTGTTAACGCAACGGCATTCGCTTCCGCAAGTGCGTTTGGGATCCTTGCTCTTGGTTTGGTATACGGTCTCAAGCACGCCACCGAAGCAGATCACATTATTGCGGTTTCGACGATCGTAAGTGAGCATCGAAGACTTGTGCGTGCGGCACTCGTCGGAGCACTCTGGGGAGCGGGTCACACGGTGTCATTGGTCATCGTTGGCGTGATTGTTCTGGCGCTAAAGGTCGCTATTCCTGCAACCATAGCGGGTTGGCTCGAGTTTGCAGTTGCAATCATGATAATCACACTCGGCTTGATGGCGCTGAGACGTGCACTCAGGTACCGTTCAACTCTTCACCGCCATCGCCACGAACATGGTCTCGTGTTGCACTCGCATTTCCATTTTCATGACACCGAAGTAGATCACGCGAACTCAAGTTCACACTCGCATGAAGTTCGGCGCCTTGGGTTGAAGCCGGCTATTGTCGGTGCCGTCCATGGACTCGCAGGTTCCGCGGCTCTCACTCTCCTGGTGCTGACACAAATCGGATCGCCAATACTCGGCTTACTTTATCTGGTTGTCTTTGGAATCGGATCTATCTTAGGCATGGTGTTTATGTCTGGACTGGTTGGTTTGCCTTTCGTATTGAGCTCCAGCAGTGTGGGTCGAGTTCAATATCAGCTCCAACTGTTGGCAGGAATCCTGAGTATTGTGTTCGGCATTTGGTACGGGTACGAAACCGGAATCGCGAGCGGAATTGTGCATGCAATGTCGAACTTCGGCTAGGCCCGAGAAGGCTTATCTACAGTCGATTTCGAAGATGGCAGATAAAGTTTTATGTCAATCGCAAATCCCCGGCTAAAACGCATGGTATGTTGAGAAGTGCTGTACAATACCCTCAATTCAATAACTGTTCTGGGACCTTAAGATTCCCCTGAAGCTCGGAAGTCGATATCATTTGTAACTCTGCGGAACCAGCGATTCCGAAGCTTCGCCATCGCCCGCGGGTCCCGACAGCATATAGCCGTGTCCCAGACTCCCCCACGGAGTCGTATTCGTTGCTGAGGTCGAGGGGTTGAGACTTGCCTGCAACGAACGCAACCAGATCCTCCGGAAGTGAGCAGCCTCCTATAGGTACTGCGCAACGCCGATACCTGATGCTCTGATCAGACCGTTACGATGCTCAGAAACGTAACTTCAGGCAATTCTATCCCGCTCGGCTGGTCTAGTCGCTCCACCGCGCTGAGGTACGGTGTGGCGGTTCTTGTGATCGCCGCGGCCGCCGGTCTCATCTCGCTGATGGATGCTTACCTTCTGGCCGCCCCACACGTGTCGTTGTTCCTCTGCGCGATTCTCTTCAACACATGGTTCTGCGGGATCAGACCGGGTCTGCTCGCAACGGTGCTGTCCATACTGGCCTTCGATTACTTCTTTGTGTCACCCATTCATTCACTGGCGGTCGAGCCCGGACAACTCCCGCGGTTCATCACGTTCGTTCTGACAATATTCTTCGTCTGGGCCGTGAGCGCCTCGGCGAGACGTGCTACGACCGCGCTCGTGCTCGCACGCAACGAGTTGCAGGCGAACAATGATACGTTGCGGACGCAAGGTGAGCTGATGCGCGTATTGACCGAAAACGCCAATGACTTCATCCGGCTGCATACGGTCGAGGGCCGCAGCATTTACGCCAGCCCGTCGGTTGAGCGACTTTACGGCATGGTGCCGACCACGCTCTTCGAGTTCTCGCATCCCGACGACCTTGAAACATGCCAGCGTTGGTGGGAGCAAGTGGTGGCTGGTCACTCCGAGCGACTCCGATGGCGCGTCCGTGATGCTGCGGGAAACTGGCGCTGGCTTGAAACTTCCGCCTCACAGCTCAAGCTCAAGGGTCAGCCACACGTCCTTACCGTGTGTCGTGACATTACCGAGAACAAGCTCGCCGAAGAGGCTTTGCGCCGCAGCGAAGATCGTAATCGGCTGATCATTAACACCATCCCGGTGATGGCTTGGACCGTCCGGCCCGATGGTGTCGTTGATTTCGTCAATCAGCGTTGGACGGAGTATGCAGGGCTGACCCTGGAGCAGTATGTAACTGACTTGGCAGGTCCAATCCATCCTCAGGATAGGGCGCGGGTATTTGAAAAGTGGAGGCAGCAGATGTCGCTTGGCGAACCTTATGACGATGAGATGCGTCTGCGACGGGCGGACGGTGAGTATCGTTGGTTCCTGGTTCGCACGGTGCCAATGCGAGATGAGGGTGGAAACATCGTGAAATGGTACGGCGTGTCTACTGACATCGAGGATCGCAAGCGGGCCGAGGAAGCATTGCGAGAGAGCCAGCAGCTTCTGCAACTTGTCCTGGCGACCCTGCCGGTCGGGGTGGCGGTTACTAACCGTGAGGGCGACGTCGTTTCGATCAACGCTGCATCGAAGCGAATTTGGGGCGGGGCTATCGTCTCTGGTCGCCAACGTTACGCAGAGACCAAGGGCTTTTGGCATAACTCGGGCGAGCCGATTGCGCCAAAAGCGTGGGCCTCAATCCGTGCGATTTTCGAAGGACAGACGAGTTTGAACGAGCTAATCGATATCCAGACCTATGATGGCCAGCGCAAGACTATTGAGAACTCCGCGGCGCCCATCCTGAACGCTCACCGTCAGATTGTCGGAGCCGTCATCGTCAACGAAGATGTCACGGAGCAGGTGCGGGCTGAAGAGGAACTCAGGAGGTCGAACCAGGAGCTTCGTGCGCTCTCAGCGCGTTTGCACTCGGTGCGCGAGGAGGAGAGCACCCGTATAGCGCGCGAAATTCATGACGAGTTAGGAGCAGTGCTTTCGAGTCTGAAATGGGACCTGGAAGAGATGCACGAGACAATTCCCAACCAAACAGATCAGACTCGGATGTCCGAATTAAGAGACAAACTTGAACTTATGATTCAGTTCACTGACAGCGCGATTGCAACTGTCAGACGAATCAGCTCGGAATTGAGGCCCATCGCACTGGAGGAATTCGGTCTGGTGGAAGCACTGCGTTGGCACGCGCAAGACTTTCAGGATCGCACCGGAATCTCCGTGAAATATGAGTTCCCACCGGGCAAGATTGATTTGAGTCAGGAACAATCGACTGCGGTCTTTCGCATTTTTCAGGAGGCCATGACCAATGTCCTTCGTCACGCACAGGCGACTCAGGTCGACATCGCGATAACCAAACAAGACGATGAAATGATTTTGACTATTCGCGACAACGGCCAGGGAATTCCGGAAACAGCAACGTCTGATCGGCAGTCGCTCGGTTTGTTAGGCATGCGCGAGCGCGCGCACCTGCTGTCGGGGGAGATTAGTTTTGAGCGAGGAGCCGAACGAGGGACTCTAGTCACGCTGCGTGTTCGCACTGCAGGAAAGAAGTCCGGCGACCGTGACCCTAAAGCAGCGGAAAAAGCGCAGGCGGTTACGCCGTCTGATGATTAACGATAATGAGCCGAATCCTCATAGTTGATGATCACGTCGTTGCTCGCGAGGGCGTCAGGAAAATTTTGGAGAAGCAGCCGAGTGCCATTTTTGGTGAAGCGAGTAACGCTGCGGATGCGCTTAAGCTGGCAAGCGAGCAGGAGTGGGATGTTGTGGTCCTTGACTTATCGCTGGGCGGTAGAGATGGGCTCGAAGTCTTAAGAGAAATAAAAAAGTTTAAGCCCCGGCTGCCCGTGCTCATCCTGAGCATGCACTCAGAAGAGTTGTTTGCCCGGCGGGCGCTGAAGGCGGGCGCGGCGGGATACCTTACCAAGAACAGCACGCGATCTGAGTTGATGCGGGCGGTCACCATGGTCTCGCGTGGCGAGGTCTACATCAGTCCTAACGTCGCCCAGGACCTTGTCACGAGCTTGCGTGAAGACACTGAAGGGCAGCCGCATGAATCCTTGTCAGATCGTGAATTTGAAGTATTTCGTTTAATGGCGTCAGGCAAGACGTCCGGTGAGATTGCCGACATTCTTTCCTTGAGCGACAGCACAATCAGCACTTACCGCGCCCGGATCCTGGAAAAGATGGGTATGAAAACGAACGCCGAGCTCATGCATTACGCTATGCAGCACAAGTTGGTTAATTAGATTCCCCACCTGGACGTCCTCACTCATCATGATGTTCCCGGTAGGTGTGTAGAGGATTTCCGACAACACAATCATATTTCCGCCGATACTCATCCTGCCTTCCGCTTAGTACCCTCAGCATGGAAATTAGGCTTCGATTGACGAAAAACCGTTTGACTTGGATGCGTGGCTACTAAAGGTGCGACGTCCTGGAGGAACGGCCGGGCACAGAGAGCGGTGGCGATGGCTGGGCGGATCAGAGTTTTGCTTGTGGACGATCATAATTTGGTGCGCGCCGGTATTCGGGTGCTCTTGGAAAGATTTTCGGACATCGAAATCGTAGGCGAAGCTAGTAACGGCCAACAAGCTCTTGATTTGATAGAGACACACCGGCCAGACATCGTACTAGCCGATATCGCGATGCCGATCCTGAGTGGATTGGAACTGACACATAGAATTGCCGAGACATTTCCGGAGACTCGAGTCCTCATCTTATCGATGTACGCGCATGAGAGCTATGTTCAGGCCACCTTGCGTGCAGGCGCCGCCGGTTATTTGTTAAAGGACGCAGCAAGGGAAGAACTCCTCACGGCAATCCGAACCGTTGCGCAAGGCGAAACGTATCTGAGTTCTCAAATCTCGCCGCTCTTGATGAGAGATGATGTGGGCGGTGAACATCTGGAGAGACCGCTCGATCGCCTGTCCCCGCGCCAATTACAAGTGTTGAAACTGATTGCCGAAGGCCGAACGACAAAGCAGATTGCGCTGGCCTTGAACATCAGCATAAAAACTGTCGAGACTCACCGCACGCGTTTAATGGAGCGTCTGGAGATTTATGAGGTAGCAAGCCTCGTGCGGTTCGCTATCAAGTCGGGTCTAATCAAATTGGACGAGCTATAATTATCCATCAAGGTCCATCAATTCATTCACTGCTTTCTACGGAACCGTTGCAGCCTGGGACAAGCGCGCCGAAATGAACAGCTGGTGGGATAAACAGATTCGGAGAGCCGATCAACTCGACGAGGAATCGAAAGGGTCAAACGACTTATTAAAGTTCTATGCGCATCTACTTCGGAGCCAGAAAGAGATTTACGTGCAAGCACTACATCAAAGGAATAGATCTAACGCGCTTCGGTCATGCGGTTCCGCTCGTCGATGAGATTTACGCCGCTCCCCTCGATCTATGGGCATGCGAGCACGGCTACACAAAGATCGAATTGAATCTCGTTGGTCTCTGATTGTACGGTTGCGCACGCTCACACACTAAAGCGAAATCATTTAGAAAAACGTGAAGGCAGAAACAAGTCTACTTCACATAACACGCCTATATGGTAGTTTAGGTATCCCTAGACCTCAGTGCGGAGCGAATTGGATCTCCCGGACCAGCTGTGCGTCTTTCTGACCTTGCTGCACAGGCTGGCAGCACTCTTGCGCGACAAGGGCGTGATCTCCACTGGAGAATTCGAAGCAGTGCGAACGACTGAGTTCGTATGTTCGATCAGGTCTTCAGTCCCTGCGTTTGCGCGTAGACCGGAGAACGCCAGCGCCTTCGCTCTATTCGGACAGGACTGGTCGCCATTCGTGTCATCAACAATGCCGAACATGATTGAAAACACAAACTTCGGCGGCATCGGTTATGGCGCGCCCTACACGCGCATTCCACAGGCGCGGTTTGGCCTCAATCACAAGTTCGGTGGCTCACGCGATTTTCGGTTTGGACCAGAATTCGCGATCGTGCTTCCGGCATTCGGAAATCTGCCGGCAGACGTTGCAAATCAACTCGCTTTCGGTGAAAGACAGGGAGCCGATTCGCAGCAGCCAGGGATTCAAGGGCGTGCGGTATTTCAGTGGCAACTCGACAAAGCGGATAACGTCGCGCCCGCCCAACTCATCGTAAGCTTCGAGCATGCAAAACGAACGGCGATCGTTACAGCGGGGAATGTGCCGGCTTCATTCAAGGCCGCTTTTCCTGGTGGCGCTGAAGTTAGCAGCAACAGCAATGGATACTCCGCCGAGTTTCAACTGCCAACTCACTTCGTGACTGTTGTTGGCAAGTATTACGCTGGGTCTGACCTGCGGTTTTTCCTCGCGGGCCAACTTCTTTCGAATTTCAACGATACGGCCGGCCTTACAAGTACCGCTAGCGCATCTTCGATAGATGGCGCATCTCTGGTCGTTTTCGGATTGCTGAACGGCGCCCCGGTGATAGCTCCGCAAAGACCAGTACGCGCTCAAGGCGGATTCATTCAAGTTGGGTTTCCACTCTCGCGACTTTTTAATGTAGATCCCAGGAGTCGCAATGCTGGTTGGACTGCTTATGTCTATTACGGCGACGATCAGGCGATGGCGCGAGACGCCCGTCGGTTTGGCGCGCGTGGCAGCCGAAGCGATCTGTTTTCCGGGAATGTTCAATACAAGTGGCATCAGTGGATGACGTTTGCATACGAGCAGGGCTACTATCGAACGCGTGCAGATGTTCGGACGGGAGCCTTGCCTTTGTTTCGCGGAATTCCGAGTTTCACCACGCATAACATTCGGTCGGAGTTTGCAGCCATCTTTACATTCTGACTCGCAACCTGGAGGTCAAATGGCTTTAAGTTTTGCTAGCGACATTCGTCCGCTGTTTCGCGACACGCCTGATGTCGACACTATGAAGCCCATGGGCATTGATCTATCGTCTTACGATGATGTTAAGGCGAAGGCGGAGAACATTTATGCAAGATTGGAAGATGGCAGCATGCCATGCGACGACCCCTGGCCCATCGAACAGTTGGCCTTATTCAAACGTTGGATGGATGAAGGAATGGCGCCCTGACTAATCTGTCCGATATGCTTCAGCTTGTTGTGACGCCACCAATTGAGCCCCGAGTTGTTAATACAATCTAGTATTTAAGGGGGCTTGGTTGGTTGCTTCACGACAAGCTAAAGCATATCGGACATAAATAAACGCGAATGAACTACGACCACAGCCCAATTCGAGATGCGGAGATACCGAAGGCTTCGACGCAAACTTTTCAACATCTGTTGAAGACTTACGCGAGCGAAGTGAACAAGCTTAATTCTGTCTGGACGGGCTTCGATGAAAATGATCTTTCCTTTAAAGCTCATGAGCGTTCAAGCAGTGTCAGGCAGATCATCGAGCATGAGCTGCTATCTCAGCGCCGGTTCTTTGGTGAATTTTTAGGGTTGCCGGAACCGCCGGCAAACTCAGTGTTACCGGAAGCTCGAACCCCTGGGAGCTACGCTGCACGAATGGTTGAGCTTTCGCGGAGTCGCTTGAATTTTCTCGCGGACAAAACAGAGGACTGGTGGCTTGCGGTTGTGCCGTTCTTCGACGTGCAGCGCGAACGCATTTGGATTTTCTGGCGGCGAGTTTTGCACACCGCTCATCATCGCGCGCAACTTGGTGTTTATCTGCGTTTGCTCGATAAGACCTTGCCTTCTACTTATGGCCCAACTGCCGATGTGCGTTGGGAAGGAGCCGATCCAACGTCGAGCATTGCAGCAGCAGGTAGAAAGTAACCGGATGAAACGACCGATTAGAATTGTGGCTGTCAGCGGGTTTTCATCAAACGTTGGTAAAACGACTCTGGTGTGTGAGCTCTTGCATCAGCTGCCAGGATGGGAAGCGATTAAGTTAACTCGCGGTCACTATCGTTCTCGCGGTAGAGATCCTGCCGGATGTTGTGTGAGCGATTTGCTGCGCGATGAGCCAGTGATTCGTTCGGGACGCGAAGCTAATTACGAGCCCGGCAAAGACACGGGCCGGTTTTGGGACGCAGGAGCGTCAAATGTTCACTGGGTGATCGTGCGCGATGATCAAGTCGATCAGGGAATAAAGGAAGCACTGGCGCGCATCGAAGGCGAGGGAGTTGTAATAGAAGGCAACAGCTTTCTCGAATATGTAGCCGCCGATTTGGCAATCATGTGCGCTCGTGCTGAAGGCGGCAAGATAAAAGCCTCGGCACGCACAGCCCTGGCCAGGAGCGACGTTCTATATCTTTCTTCCCTTGATGCCGACGGGCCCAGTGCGCGGAAAGAGTTTGAACAGTTTCAGGCCGGTCTTTCGATTGACCTCGAGTTGAGTCGCCTCTCCGTTCTCACTGGAGAAGATCTTGGGAGTCTATTGTCGCTCATCCATGGATCCCAAAGCTCGATGAGGGATGGTCCAGTTTCGTTAGGTCGCGCTGGTAAACAGAAGTCTCTTTTGTGCGCTTGCGCTGAGTCCTTACTATCCGCGGTTAAGGTTTCAGGACATTTATGCCGCGAGGCGCAGGAGGGCAGCGGAAGTGCAGAAAAGAATTTCTAAGAAGTCACAAATCTTAACAAATAACAAAAGGGGGATTATGAAACGACAAGTGTTTTCATCGCTAATCGCAGTTACAACCTTCGCTTTCTTTCTGTCTTATGGAAGTGCGCAGAAAAGCGTTACTGTCGAAGTGAAAAACGGTCAGGGTGAGAGTGTTGGTACCGCCACGATTCGCCCATCCGGATCAGGAGTCAGCATAAAACTCGATCTTAAGAATCTTCCGCCCGGCGAACATGCCATCCATATTCACCAGATGGCCAAGTGCGAAGGCCCGACTTTCCAGACTGCTGGTGCGCACTTCAATCCGGATAGCAAGGAGCACGGTTTGAAGAATCCGAAAGGCCCGCATGCGGGAGACATGCTTAACTTTATGGTGAGCGCTAAAGGCACTGCCACTGCGACAGTAACTGACTCACGAGTGAATCTGGGCAGCGGAAGTAATTCGCTGTTCGCAAACGGAGGAACGTCACTAGTCATCCATGCAAAGGCAGATGACATGAAGACTGATCCATCAGGAAACTCTGGTGATCGGATCGCCTGCGGCCTTATTACCCAGTGACATTCGAAGCGAGTCTCGAGCTTAGCGAAGAGGCGGCAACGATAAGAAAGAAATAATAAGAGGGGAGGATCGAAATGAGCGCAGCAAAGGTTAAGAGTGTCAGCGTACCAGAACTTGCGCTAATCGCCGCGACGCGGGGTGTGATTGGGTTCGGTGCTGGCTTGTTAATGTCCGGAAAGATAAAACGGGAGCGTCGGAAGGCCCTGGGTTGGACACTGTTCTTGTCCGGTTTAGCGAGCACGATTCCCATTGCGATGCACGTCTTTGGAAAGAAAGATGCAACGGTCGGATTTGGCTAAACCCTCTCGGTCGCTGCTGATCTACGGCGAATCGAAATGATGAGGGAGAAGCGGGCCCACAAGCATACGCTAACGGGGACGATGTGTAGGTACTTTGCATTGCCTCGTGGCGTACGCCTGTGGCCTATCAAGTTGCAAAAGAACTAAAGGGGAATGGTTGTGAACGTCTGCGATTTCAGTCGGCCCAATTAGCGTATCAACATCACTTCATGAAATCCGCCAGCGTCCGCAACTGGAGTGACGGATCGCTCAAAACGTTTTTCCGCAGCCAGCCCAGATGGCCGTAACCATAGATTACCAAAACGCGCTCGTTCGGCGAGTCGATCAGTTGCATGACGTTGCTGAAGATGCGCATATTCCGACGGAACCAATCAGAGACCAAATCGGCGCCTGCCCAATCACCTAACTCTCCAAAGTGCACTAAACGATAGTAGAGCCCGATCTCATATTCGGCCTTCTCATCGGCATTCAGCCAAAGTAAGGTTTCCAGGATTGTGTGTGAGCCCAGGTATTCACCTTGCGCTTTAGTCTTCGCGGCGAAGCCTGAGCTGATTTCATCGAGTTCTTTCGATCGCCCAGTCGCCTTGGCGTAATCGATCAGGCGTTGGTAGGGGAAATCGTAATCTGCATTCACGGGATAAACAGTCTTGTGCCCGAGTTCCTTCGCCAGGCGGAACCCAATCTGCTCAACCTCGTCGCGGGACAACTCATGCTTTCCCGAGAGGTAGTCGGCGTATTGTCTGGCTTGTTCATTCGTCGTCGAGTTACTCTGGCTTAACAGATCGCGTTCGACTGCAATCTTTGTCGGATTGAATTTCTTCAAGACCTCAATAAGCTGCGCAATCTCTGCCTGGCGCTTGGGCGCGAGCACGTCGTCAACCTGCATGTTAAAAATGTCGTGTCCGCGGTTGGCCATGTGGTAGGTACCGAGCACCAGGACCTCGGCGCGTGACACAGATTGTACTGACTTGCTGGTGGAGGCTTGCTGCGCGAGTGTTGGCATCGCGACAGTAATTACGCAAAAGAACAACAAAAGGAATTTCCTCATTGATTCCAGGCCTCGCACCTGTATCTTCTTTATTACGCTAAAAGTCCGCTAACAAATTCAGTGCGTTTGAACTGCAGAGCTCCTACATTGGCTGGCCCGAAACATGATTTGACTTAATCATATGCCGTGCCGGCTCCCGAACAATGCGAACAGCTGCTCTGAGTAGTTTCTTATATGTCTGCATGTTATCAAAGAACGTAGCTAATTGAACTTTGAGCCCGGCGCTCTTAAATTCTTTTATTGATCGGCACTGGAACTCTCTTTATCGGCACGACTCGCGTCCTTCTTGTGTCGCAGCCACTCGTCGATACTCTCGCGAATAAACTCGCCCATGTCTTCAAATTCACCCGCTGATTTTTCCCAGAACTCCTTGAACACCTTTGGATCGAAAGCGAAACCGTATCCACGTCCAAAACCTCTTGATGATCCAAGCTCGTCTTCGTAATAAGCGGCCAGCTGTCGCGATGCCATTGCCACTACAGTCAGCGAACTTCCGGTCGGCAAGGGTTCGAAAATCACGCCGACACCCGAGTCTAACTCCTTGAGACGTGTCAGCACCCGATTGTACTGGTCGGTGCAAAACGCAGCCGCGTCCTCTTTCCCGCCAGTCCATTCTGACTGTAGTGCCATCCGTGATGTACGTCGCAATACATTGATTAACTTAACCAGCTCTTTCTCTCGTTCCATATTTACTCCCGACTGATTCAAAGCTCTCTGAATTATTTCTGCGTTCTCTGTATCTTCTTAGAAACGCTCACGTCCAAGCACCCAGAGAAAACAACAAACGTTCAATTGAACAAGTCGGGAAGGGTGCCCCCCCCGTTTCCCGACCACTTAGCCCAGCTTGTTCAATTTTTAGTTTCATCTTATTCGCAGGTCACCGATATGGGCGCACACCTGACTCGCCTGCGTCGTGGGTTGCAACCAAAATAAAACCCGTGACCAAAGCCGCGAACAAATTCCGGTTCATCTGCTTCGAAGTAAGCGAGTAGCTCTCGAGCAGCTATACGAACCACTTCCGGAGAAACAGTTTCGTTCAATGGAGTAAACAACGCTTTGATTGCAGGTTCGAGATCCGTTAGTCGGGCGAGTACACGGTTGTACTGCGCGACACAGAACTGTGTTGCATCTGGACCCGGTTTCGTCCAGGCGGCATAACCAGCTGCCCGAGCTATTCGCCGCAGGACGTTAAGCAGTTTTACGGTTTCTTGTCCCATCTAATTCTCCTTTTCTTCTTCCACCTTCGCTCGCATCAATTTCTTTCCGTAATGAATTCTCCACTTCACCGTCGACAACGGAACTCCCATAAAAGCAGCAATCCGCGCGAGCGGCATCTCATCAAGAAAACGTAGTCGCAAAGGCATTGCGTAATCTGCGGGAAGACTGTCAAGCGCTCTGATCATCGACTCTTCCCTTTCCTGGTCGCGGACTGGTTTTGACAACGCCTGGATTTTATCCAACAGCGCCTCGTCCATTGGCACGCGTTTACTCAACTGCGCTGTTTCACTCTTAGTAAACCGCAAAGCTCTATGACGCGTGATAGCCGATAACCACGCTGCAAACTTGCCAGGTTCATCAATCGACGGCAATGCTTTGAACGCCAGCAACAAAGCGTCCTGCGCTACATCTTCTGCGTGATCGGCACCCACAATTGTTCGCGACAATCTGACCACCGCAGGCCTGTATCGCATGACAAGTTGTTCAAATGCCTCAAGGTTGCCGAGAATCGCCGCGATCACCAGCAACTCGTCCGGCGACTCTACCTTCGTCATCGATACCCCACGCGTAATTGAACCTTCACCTATATAGAGACATGTTACGAGGGAAAAGTTAGGCGGGTTTGGAGAAATTTTGCAGGCAGATTTTGCTCGGGCTATAAGCGGCTATTTCTTTGTCAGTTGTGAGCGGAAATGGATTCAATCGGCGTCTTGTCTGTCAGCAATCTCGGCTTGACGATGGTTCTTTAAGTTTAACGTGGTATGGTCCGTCACTGACCCTGGAGGCAGACGATTACTTTTCGACTCGTAACCAGCCTTTAGACTTTGTGCTGGTCTCGAGTCTTTACTCGAGAGTAGACGCGACGCCTGGCTGACACGGACCTTCCCTGCTAATACCAACGGTAAACCGATCAAGGCGCCCAGCAACGCATTGATCATTGCAACTGCAATTAGAACCGGATGGCCCTGAGTCATGCCCAGTAGACTTATGATGAAGGCTATTAACATGAAGGCGGCTAAGGTCGCAATACCGCCATTCATTAGATGTGCCCCTGATTTCAGTCTGTTTAATGATGCTGTTGGAATTCCGTCTATAGCCAGTCTGAGATCACTTAGTCCTAGCCCGCATTGCCTGCAGTAGGCCTGCTCTAACTCATTTTCTGTGGCGCATCTCGGACAAAACATAGTTGGCTATTCCTCTCTACGATTGATGCGGGTCAAAAGTTTATGTTCGCAAAAGAGACGGTTTTTGAAATGCCCGCGCCATCACCCCGGGGTAAACAAAACCAATCTTCATATGATTCCCTCCCCTTGTTTTCGCATTTGTAACTTCGATCGTACAATGTCGCACGCACCACAGTAACAGTCTTTCGAACCCTGGCTGAAAGGACAAGATCATGCGCCGTTTTCCAGCTTACATAGGATTATTACTCGGAATAGTCCTGGTTGGGACTCTTATAGCTCCCTCTCATGTTGAAGCCATCACCTATGGCTACGTTGATACGAACCAGTCTTACGGCAATGCGGGCGCCTTTATTGTCAAAGGTTCAGACGGACAGATCTTTCCCATCTGCTCGGGCACATTGATCGCACCAGATGTTTTTCTCACTGCCAGTCACTGCACAATATATTTCACTGGCCAATTGGCGCCTCACGGATTCACAGCCTACGTGAGCTTCGATAGTCCGATCGCTTTCGGCAATCAAACTACTGGAACGGCGAACTTAATTCCGGTGACGCAACTAGTCACTAATCCAAACTACAATCAGGCCCAAAGTGATCCAGGTGACATTGCCGTCCTCATCATTCCTGAAAGCGCTACGGCAGGCATTACTCCAGCACAGCTTCCGACCTTCCGTTTACTCGATCAACTGTCAAATCAAAACGGACTCAAGGACAGCCAATTTACTGCTGTTGGCTACGGCGTGCAGAATCGTGTTGTCGGAGGAGGTGTCCCATTCTTTCAGGACACTAATCCGATCCCACGTATGTACGCGTTCGAAGGCTTTAATGCTTTGAATAAAGGATATCTGAGACTGTCACAGAATCCGGCTACGGGAAACGGTGGCGCTTGCTATGGTGACTCCGGCGGACCTAATTTTCTAACGGTCGAAGGAACAAGGCTGATTGCGGCGATTACGATAACAGGTGATGCTGTTTGCAGAGCTACCAACGTCGCGTATCGCCTGGACACTCCTTCAGCACGCGATTTCCTTGCGCCGTACGTGTCTCTTCCTTAGCGCGGATCGTCACGCTACTGTTTCCATTAATTGCGTTTGTAGAAACTCGGCGATCCGCTCGAACTGATTCTTTGCTTCGTTGAGGAGAGGCAAGGCATTATCGAGACAGCCTTCACGTCCCGCTGTTTCGAGCCCACGCAGAGATGCGACTACTGCATTCATGCCTAAATTGGCGCTGGTACCGACGCAATTGTGGGCAATTGAATCTACCTCTTGGGCATTGCCTGCCTTGATTGCCGTCTCAAGCTTTCGAAGACGTAATTTGGGTCTCTCGCCTCTCTTGAGAGTAAACCGTTTCGGTTTGGAAGAGTTCCTGGAGTGGCTTCTCATTTATTGTTTGACCCACAACCAGGTGCTGCGGAAGAAACAGGACCGAGAGATATAAGGCCATCGCAAAGAAGATTTTTTTCATTGATTACCCAGACGGAGAGGATTTGTTGCGGCTAAGGCCAACGGCTATGGAATAGTGCGGAATTGACTGGCTGTAGAAAAACGCTGCAGTGTGGAACAACGCCAAGGCGATATGCCTCGCGATGCCCTACAGAGCTATCGCATTGCGGGCACCTGCGTCAGAGTCGCACATATCATGCCAAGGGGAGTTCATCATCCAGCTTATGCAGGATGAGTCATGAGGTAATTCGCCGTTCCGTCCGTATGAGATGCATCACACCGGCTGGCCAGAAACATGGTTTGAATAGAACGTGATCACGTGACCTGACGGCTCTCGAACTTTGAAACTTTCGTGTTCGGGTGAAGTTCTTTCGATAGGTGTCGGCTCCAGGCCTAAGTCAACAAACTGTTCGTGCGTCGCATTCAAATCTTCGACCATCAGATCAAATGGCGCATCGCCTGCCGTCGCAGTTGGGTTTGCTAACAGTACGAGATGCGTACCTCCACGAAGCTCAAGAACTGCAACTTCCTTCCGCTGAACGATCGATCGCATTCCTAATTTACACATGAAGTTCGCCGTTTCTTCCAGACGACTCGTACGCATCACAACATGTCCGATCCAAACAGGCGGGCGCAAATCTTGTTTACTCAATTTCGTTTTCCTCAGAAGTGATAATCGAGCGTCATCTTATATGGCGGCTCGTGTCCGACGGCAAATTGGCCCGTGCCCTGTAATCCATCGAGCCCTTCAGTTCCAGATCCGGGCACAACGGACAAGGCAACTTTGGCAATTCCATTCTCGAAGGTCCCAGTATGTTGAAATACAAAACTACCTGAACGACCTCCCAGAGAACCGACCACTCGCTCGAGTCCGATGAAAGTAGCCGAGCCATCACCGCGGTACATCATCAGGTATTCCACGTTCCCCGCACCTGCGACATCTCCTTCGTATGATTTGGTGGCACTGACGCGCGAAAGCCTGGTTAATCCCTGCGTTTCGTCATAGGCTTTTTCATCCCAGGATTTCAACGTAAATGTCGCGGCTGCATGTTCACTCATAGTGTCCTTGTCGCACGTTATTCCTCAGCTGGTTTTCTTTTCATTCTTAATCGACTTGCGGAAACGGTTTCGAGCCAAGCTGCCTTGCTGCCTTTTTGCCGCACTAGCTATACTCGCCTCACGGAGTCTAACAACAATGACCTCATCCCTGCGCTGGACATCAACTGATCTCGAGGCGCTCCCGGACGACGGGAAACGCTACGAAATCATCGATGGAGAACTCTTCGTGTCTAAACAACCTCACTTTTATCACCAACACGTCTGCGGAAAAATATACCGATCGCTCGAAAACTGGAGCGATAAAAGCAAACTTGGACAAGCGATTATCGCACCTGGCCTGGTTTTCGCCGCCGGCGATGACCTCGTACCCGATGTAGCATGGCTCACCAAACAACGATTGTCGGTTGCACTTGGCGATGATGGAAAATTACATTCGGCACCGGATCTAATGGTTGAGGTCCTCTCACCGGGACCAACAAACCTACGGCGCGATCGCGAAGCTAAACTAAAACTATATGCGCGACGCGGTGTGCTGGAGTATTGGATTGTAGACTGGCGGGCGCAGTCCATTGAAATTTACCGGCGCCTGAACAACAATCTTGGACTCTTCGCAACACTCATGAAGGGAGATTTGCTGGAAAGTCCTTTGCTGCCCGGCTTCTCTGAACAGCTTCATACCTTCTTTTCCGGCGTCTCGTGAGAGGTTTGAGCATCGGACTTAGATTCTCCTATCAAACTTCCTGACATCATCCCAATGTAGCGGCGGGATTAACAAACCATGCACCAGCGACTGTAATCCCAAGCCGCTAACAAGACCGTATGTATCAACCAAAGTCGAGATGATTACGTTCGGCTTCAACCTCAGCAAGCGACTGACCGGCTTTGGCACCAACAAAGCTTGCACCTGTAACAGCAATTCATAACGCAGCAGTCCTAAATGTCTGCGGTACGACTGGAACAGCATTGCTGTGTGTTTGCTATACCTGAGATCACGAAGCAAATGACGCTGCCGATCAACTCGCCACTCGGCATATGTTTTCGGCAACTGCGTAATATGCAATCCCTCTCCTATCCGGAAGAACACGTCGAACAGATCTGCCTTTTGTAATTCTGACAGCGGCCGATAAAGCAACTCATAAGCGCGCTTAGAATAATCAATCAACATGTACAGCACGTCCCGGTAAGCCCAATCAGGTATCGCTTGTCGTCTTTCGTTTTCGACGCGGCTGTGTTGCGCGTTGATGCGGTCAAGCGTACGTCGTGCCGTGTCCTCGTCTACAAAGACGATGTCCTTTGCATAGCGAACAGTAGAGAAAAGCCGGCCAATGGGATCGCGAGGGATTTCACCAGTGAAGAAGAGCCAATCAACGGAGCGATTAAGGGCAAACTCGGCAGCCGATCCCGCAAAGATAAGCAGGACTAGATCCGGATCACCCCAGATTCGTCGAACGATCGAGCTACGTTGGACAAAATCAGTTTGGGTCGTTGACGATATGGAATCACTCGAGTGCGATGCGACGTGGTTCTCTACGGCGCTTGCCATGGTGGACTCAATTAATCTGTGTAATTTGCGCAACCTGTGGATGACATCTCTTTAGCAGTATAATCCAGCAACACATCATGGCCAGAGTCACAGCTCTCAACATCAACGGGAAAAAGACTGAAGTCGATGTTGATTCAGCCGTCAGTCTGTTAAGCGTTCTGCGCGACTCACTCGATCTGACGGGGACTAAGTACGGCTGCGGTGAAGGTCAGTGTGGCGCGTGCACAGTTTTGTTAGACGGTCAACCCACTCGCTCATGCATCACTCAAGTAGGACGCGCCGCGGGAAAACAAATCACGACAATTGAGGGCCTGGAGAAAGACGGTAAGCTTAGTCCGCTGCAGGAAGCTTTTATCAGAGCCGACGCGATGCAATGCGCCTATTGCACGTCAGGCATGCTCATGTCAGCGAGTGCGCTATTAGCAAAGACTCCTCGCCCAAATCGCGATCAAATCGTAGAAGGCATGAATAGGAATATCTGTCGCTGTGGTGTCTATCAGCGAATCATCGAAGCGATTCAAATCGCTTCGGGACAGGGCCCGCAGGTCCTGGGAGCGCAGGCGTCCCCGCCTGCCCTTTACCCAACTGAAGGCGTGAAGGACGCAGGGGCAGGCGAGGACGCCTGCGGTCCCAGGACAAGCGGTTTAAATAATTCAACGAAACTATGAACGACGAGATTAATTCAAAGATCTTAATCGAGCCCGAACGCTACGAATTATTCGAGGCGTCGAAATACAACTTCGATCTCGATCGACGCGACTTTATTAAAACGTTCGGACTCGGAATTCTATTCATCGTCCCTCTTAGCCGCACCCTTGCTCAACAACGCGGGCAGGAGGAATCCGGACGTGGTCGAGGTAATAACAATATTCCGAACGACGTGGGTGCCTGGATCCACATTGATGAAGACGGCGCCGTGACGGTGCTCACAGGCAAGGTTGAATTTGGACAGAATGTGCGGACATCTTTGACTCAGGCAGTGGCTGATGAACTACATGTTCCGATGTCGCTGATTCATTTGGTGATGGGTGACACGGATCTAGTTCCCTTTGACATGGGGACCTTCGGTAGCATGACAACGCCGATGATGGCACCTCAACTGCGAAAAGCCGCCGCGGCTGCAAGAGAAATACTGATTGCCATGGCGGCCGAACAGCTGAAAGTTCAACCGTCTGATTTGCAAATCGTTGATGCCCGTTTTGTGAATCACGACAAGTCGAAAACGTTGACCTTCGCTGAAGTTGCAAAGGGACAAAAACTCGTCAAAGTAATTCCGGAAAATATCGCAATTACGAGGGCAAGCGATTGGACAGCCGCTGGAAAACCTGCGACCAAAGTGAATGCCGCTGAATTCGTGACTGGCAGACATCTTTACACGTCCGACCTCAAACGCGATGGAATGCTTTACGGCAAAATTCTGCGACCCGCAGCTTTCAATTCGACGCTGGTGTCCGTTGATACAAAAGCAGCAGAGGCTATTCCCGGAGTTAAAGTTGTTGTCGATGGAGACTTCGTCGGCGTCGCAGCACCCTCATCGCAAACGGCGAGCAAAGCAGTAGATGCGATTGCTGTTCATTGGAAATCACCCGGACAGCCATCAAACGCAGAGCTGGTTGATTTGCTTCGAAAACCAACGGAACAGCGCGGTAGAGGATCGAGAGCGCAAGGTTCGATCGAGGATGGCTTGAACGCTGCAGATAAGAAGTTGTCCGAAACGTACACCGTAGCCTACATCGCGCACGCACCCCTGGAACCACGGGCTGCAGTTGCCGAGTGGAATGGCGACAAGCTTACAGTTTGGACGGGCACTCAACGGCCCTTCGGAGTTCGCGGTGAACTCGCTGAGGCGTTTCACATCCCTGAAGACAGGGTGCGGGTAATCGTTCCGGATACTGGCTCGGGCTACGGAGGCAAACACAGCGGTGAATGTGCTGTTGAAGCTGCGCGTCTCGCACGTGCTGCAAACAAACCAGTGAAACTTGTCTGGACACGAGCTGAAGAATTCACCTGGGCCTACTTCCGTCCTGCTGGAGTGATCGATGTCAAGAGCGGTGTGAAGTCGGATGGAACAATCACGGCGTGGGAATTTCATAATTACAACTCGGGCAGTGCGGGAATCCAGATCAAGTACGACATCCCAAACACCGACATTCAGTTTCACCAATCCAACTCACCGCTGCGCCAGGGCTCGTATCGTGGGCTCGCCGCCACTGCCAACCACTTCGCGCGCGAGAGTCACATAGATGAGTTGGCAAATGCAGTCAAAATGGATCCGTTTGAGTTCCGTCTTAAGAACATTAAAGACGAGCGGCTGCGTGATGTTCTGCAAGCTGCGACTAAAGGCTTCGGATGGGGAAAGACAAAGCCAACGAAGGATCGAGGATTGGGTCTGTCATGTGGTTTTGAAAAAGGTGGATACGTTGCGACGTGTGTTGAAGTGGCTATTGATCGTTCAGGCAAAGAAAACCCTGTAGTTCGAATCGTGCGAGTTGTTGAGGCGTTCGAATGTGGCGCGATCGTGAACCCGCTGCATTTAAAGAATCAGATCGAAGGCGCCATTGTGCAGTCAATCGGTGGTGCGCTATTCGAAAGTATTAGGTTTCAGAATGGAAACATCCTGAATCCGCACTTCGCCCAATATCGAGTGCCAAGATTCAGCGACAGTCCCTCGATAGAAGTAGTTTTAGTTGATCGCAAAGACCTTCCTTCGACGGGTGCAGGTGAGACGCCGATTGTTGGACTTGCTCCGGCCGTGGCGAATGCAATCTTCAATGCGACTGGGACACGGATACGCTCACTGCCGTTGGCGCCAAACGGAATTTCTACCGCAACCGTCTCTACTCCCTTCGGACACCACCAGGCTTCAGCCGGTGGTACTTCAACTGGGTAACTACACCGTAACCGTCTCTACTCCCTTCGGACACCACCAGGCTTCATTCGGTGGTACTTCAACTTCATCGCTAAACACCACTCCAACGACAGACTCGGGTTGGTTTCTGTTGGTAGCTGTGAAATTGATGTACCACCGGCTGAAGCCTGGTGGTGTCCGAGTGCTGGTTTGTCCGTTGGTAGCTGTAAGTTGAAACACGATCGGCTGAAGCCCGGTGGTGTCCGAGTGTTGGTTTGTCCGTTGGTAGCTGTGAAACTGATGTACCACCGGCTGAAGCCCGGTATGTCAGGACTCTGCTTTCACTGTCAACAACACTATCTCCGGTGGCACGCCGAAGCGCACCGGAATAATGCTCGTGCCGATTCCGCTGGTCACAAACAATTGATGTCCAGCTTCGACAACGTGACCTTGAACGTATCGTTGACCATAATTTGAAGGCTCTATTACTGGACCAATAAATGGAAACCTGACCTGACCACCATGTGTATGTCCTGCGAGAAGCAAAGGCACGCGTTGAGGAAGTTGGGGAAAGATATCAGGGTTGTGCGTGAGGGCGATGATCGGTTGATCCGCGGGAACCCGATCGATCGTTTGTGTGATGTGCTGCGGTCTTGTCCATAGATCGGCAAGACCTGCAAGCCAGAGTGTGGCCCCACGCGCATGCACTTCGACCACTTCATTTTCAAGTACTCTGATGCCATTTGTTTCCAGGGCCCCGCGTACTCTATTCCCGTCGTACCACCAATCGTGATTTCCAAGTACTGAATAGACGCCGAGCGGTGCTTTGAAGTCCTTCAGCACTGGAGCAAACACTCTCGGCTCCATTTCAGTGCCGCCGCGGCCACCCGATATATAGTCCCCAAGAATGATGATGATATCTGGATTGAGTTCATTGGTACGCTTGACGATGAGGCGCAATTTGTCTTGATCGATGAATGCACTGCCGGCGTGAATATCGGCAAGTACCGCAATTTTCAAATCGTTCAGTTGCGTCGGCCAGTTGTTGATTTGAATCGTTTCGTATTTAACGATTAGCCGATTCGGTTCGATAAAGAAGCCCCAGAATGCAAGCAATCCAATAATCAGTGGAATGCTGGCGAGTGTGACTCTGATCCGTTTTGGCCACTTTGGGGCGTGACCCCATTTTTTAGGACCGGGAAACCGCCGTATTTCGCGGTACAAGAAAAGACACAAACCAATAAGGACCGCGACTGATATGAGAAAGTAAATGCTCATGCCAATTTCAGATCTCAGATCTCAGATCTCAGATCTCAGATCTCAGATTCGCTTGAATATGATGTCACCCATTTGCGATCTGCGATCTGAGATCTGAGATCTGAGATCTGAAATCAATTGGACTAAGTTCCGGGCAATGTCTTAAGCGCATCACTGAAATGCGATCGATCCGCCAAAGCATGAAGCAACGGACCCTCCGCGCTAAACTCCACAACACTGACCGATCCAGTCGGGCAAACGAACCGATAACGGAACCGTCCCACGTCAACACCCAACAAAGCGCACAGTATGATCCTGATCGTCGCTTTGTGAGACACAATTAGAACGTTTCCCGCAGTGCAGTGTTCCTTAATTTCTTCAATCACCTGCATTCCACGCCTGGCGATTGCGACCGCAAGTTCACCGCCTGTAGGAGCATGCCAGGCGGGATCCGCGAGCCATTTGATGTAATCATCGTGGAACTTTTTATCAACAGTTGATTTGGTTAATCCTTCCCATTCACCATAACCAATTTCGTTGAGCTCAGACCGCGGACTCGAAGTCATTCCAATGCGCTCACAGAGCGGGCGAGCCGTACTTACGGTTCTTTTGAGACTACTCGTGTAGATCGACTGCCATTTCGTGCTTGAGTAAAAGTCGGCGAATGCCTGGGCCATTCGGAGCCCGTCGGCGGTCAATTCCGGATCTAGTCCGGAACCGCAAAAAGTATCATCGCGACTAAGTTCAGTTTGGCCGTGTCGAAGCAGGTAGAGGGTTACTGTCATAAAGCTCTGCACTTCCTTTACATGATGTCAGTTAGGTATTCCTGCACATTTTTACCACAGAGACGCCTGATTGCCGTCGCCAGGTGACTTACTGGAACGTCAAATCGATCTCCTCTGCGCCTCCTCTGGGGTCTCTGCGTATCTGCGGTACTCTTGGTGTGTTTCGTATCATTTCGTGGATCGTACTCGTTTGACACCACCCAAAGACGAACCGCGAATCAATTCAAAAAACACATCACGACCACCGCTGAGACGCAAAGAACGCAGAGGAAGCGCAGAGAAGAAATCAGTTTACCAATTTGCGCTTTCTGGTATCTTTTCCCGCGAATAAAGGAGACCTAATGAAACTTCGACTCGCCACGCTCTTTACTTTCCTGTTTGCCATAGTCTCATTCGCGCAAGCACCTGATCGCCAACAATTCATTCGCACAGAAGCTCCACTGATTGCACTTACTCACCTGCGCGTCATCGACGGAACAGGATCACCACCAAAAGAAGATCAAACTCTCATCATCAGCAACGGAAAGATCAATTCAGTCGAATCGAGCGCAAGTGCCAGGGTTCCTGCGAACGCGCAGACAATGGACCTAACTGGCTATACCGTCTTACCCGGTCTGGTCGGCATGCACAATCACATGTTCTTTCCCATGGGTGGCTTCCCGGGAATGTATTCAAATATGGGAACCAGTTTCCCTCGCCTGTACTTAGCCAATGGAGTGACAACTATTCGCACGACGGGAAGCGTTGCTCCGTATACGGACCTGGAAATCAAAAAGCTAATCGACACGGGCCGAATGATCGGGCCAAAGATGCATATCACTGCGCCCTACCTGGAAGGCAAAGGGGCTTTCACACCGGTGATGCATGAACTCACCGACGTTAACGATGCGCGACGAACGGTGAATTACTGGGCGGATGAGGGCGCGACTTCATTCAAAGCCTACATGAATATCACGCGCGATGAGCTGCGTGCCATCGTGGAAGAAGCACACAAACGCGGACTGAAGGTCACGGGACATCTTTGTTCAATTGGCTACAAGGAAGCCGCCGAAATGGGCATTGATAATCTCGAACATGGCCTCATGGCCGACTCTGAATTCGTCGCAAACAAACAACCTGACCAATGTCCACAGGGCGTTCTTACTAGTTTGAGCCAACTTGACGTCAACAGCGCACCAGTACAGGAATTGATTCGAACGTTGGTTCAAAAGAACGTCGCCGTAACCTCGACGTTGCCCGTGTTTGAAGCCGCTTTCGCACCGCTGACGCAAACAGGAGTCGGCGCAGCAAGTGCATTGCTGAATCCGCGCGTGCTGAATGTGATGTCAACCGACGCACGAGTGCGTTACTTGCAAGCCCGAGCCAGAGTACCGTCAGATGGTAGCTTCGCCATCCTGTTTCACAAGGATATGGAATTCGAGCGAGCTTTCGTGGCAGCGGGTGGTTTACTGATGGCTGGACTCGACCCAACTGGAAACGGTGGCATCGTCGCAGGCTTTGGAGATCTTCGAGAGGTCGAGCTGTTAGTTGAAGGGGGATTTACTCCGGTTGAAGCAATAAAGATCGCAACCTTGAACGGAGCAAAATTTCTCGGCGAGGATTCGCGCATAGGATCCATCAGCACGGGAAAACAAGCTGACTTGATGGTTGTAAAAGGAAATCCTGCGACAACAATTAACGACATCGAGAAAGTGGAAATTGTCTTCAAAGACGGCGTCGGGTATGACTCTGAAAAGCTGATTCAGTCGGTTCAAGGGTTGGTTGGGATTAGATAGGTTAGTAAGGCTGTCAGCTTGTCGTGTGTCCGGTTGGGGCGACGACAGGCTAACAGCCTGTCGTACAACTGGAGGTCACATGAATGTTTTCAGATCGCGGCTGATTCCATCCGTTTTATTTATTCTGACCCTGTGTGGTTCTCTCACTTCGCAAACTCCAAACTACCCCACTCCGGTGGAAGGCGACTACGTCATCAGGGATTTCAAGTTTCGATCTGGCGAGACTCTGCCGGAGCTGCGCTTGCACTATAGAACGATTGGCACGCTTCAAAAGGACAGCTCCGGCGAAGTCCGAAACGCTGTGCTCATAATGCACGGCACAGGCGGAACAGGTTCACAATTCTTATCCCCGCAGTTCGCAAACGTGCTGTTCGGAGCCAAAGAACTACTGGATGCCACGAAGTATTTCATCATTCTACCGGATGCAATTGGCCATGGAGGCTCAAGCAAACCGAGCAATGGGTTGCACACAAAGTTTCCGCATTACACCTACGACGATATGGTCCTGGCTCAGTACAGACTCATCACCGAAAAACTCGGCGTCAATCATCTGCGACTGGTGATGGGCACATCGATGGGCGGGATGCACACGTGGGTTTGGGGCGAAACGTATCCAGACTTTATGGACGCCTTAATGCCACTTGCGAGCGCTCCCGTGGAAATAGCCGGTCGCAATCGAATAATGCGCAAGATGATAATGGATGCCATTCGAAGCGATCCTGCGTGGAATAACGGCGAGTACAAAACACAGCCGGTGGAAGGGTTGGCTGCTGCTGAAAACATTCTCCTTTTGATGGGAAGTGCAGCTCTTCCCTGGCACAAGCAGGCAGGAACACGCGATGCCGCGGATAAGTTCTACGAAGACCGGGTCAAAGCAGCCGTGGCCCGAGCCGATGCGAACGACATGCTTTATTACTTCGACTCTTCACGTGAATACAATCCGGAGCCGCAACTCGAATCGATCAAGGCCCCACTCTTCGCAATTAATTCCGCGGACGATCTGATTAATCCACCTGAGCTTGGAATTCTTGAGCGTGAAATCAAGCGAGTCAAACAGGGCCGGTATATTCTGCTTCCCATAACAGATCAGACTCGAGGTCATGGCACGCACACAATTGCGGAAATTTGGCAGGATCATTTGAAGGAGTTGCTGGAGGTTAGCGAGAAGAAAAAGGACGGTGGCTAGTGATCATAGGTCGAATAGGTCCTATAGGTCCGATAAGTCCAATTTTTACTTGATTGCATCAGACGATTCAGGGCCTCAGCCGAATACGAGCTAGCAGATCAGTGAACTTGCGATTCGTTCGTAACCTGGCAAAGACCGGATCGACCTTCAGGTTCATTAGCCAGATGTCGTGCTCGGCTACGGCTTTCTCCAGCCAGTTGAATGCCTGATCCTGATCATTAAGTCCAGCATAGATTGCGGCGACCGTGTACGGTGAGACATAACGTTGGGCCTGCAATTGTTCGAGATCATTCAGAACCAGTTGAGCTTCGGCACGCTTACCAGAGGCGGCATATGCATGACCTAACAGTGCAAGCATTAATGGACTACCAGAGAGTTTTACACCTGTCTGGAATTCATTGATTGCTTCGGTGTACATGCCCTTTGCTTCATACGCCAATCCGAGGTATCTGCGCGCGGGAAATGAGTTGGGGTCCAGATCTAGAATCTTTTTGCATTGCTCGATAGCCTTGTCGTTTTTACCGGCGAGGTAGTAAATCCAACCCAGATGAGAACTCGCAACAAACGACAGCGGCTCGAGCTCTTCGGTGCGTTTAGCTTCAGCTATTGCTTCATCAAAGCGTTCCACCGCCACGAGGTAAGAGCTATACCACTGGTGCGCCGGAGCATAGGCCGGCTTCAGCTTGATGGCTGTTTGGAATTCCCGTTCAGTCTCAGCACGATCCCAATCCCAGCGAAACTTGATGAACGCTAAAGACGAGTGGGCCTCAGCCTGGTTCTCGTCGATGTCGAGCGCCTTCATCGCTGCTTCTTTAGCTTTTGGAAAACCATCTTTTGGTTGCAAGGCACCATAGACGACGAGCATGTTGTAACAGTCCGCGAGGCCCGCGTATGCGGCAGCATAATTTGGATCGATCGCAATCGCTTGATTAAAGAACTCGATCGCCTGCTGCAGTTCATCAGCAGTACGTTTGTTCCATGAGTTGCGGCCTTTTAAATAGAGGCGATAAGCGTCGAGTTGTTTCTTCTCCTCAACGTTAAGTTTGAGCCGCAGGTTTTCGAAGATGTCGCGTGAGATGTCGTCCTGAACAAGCATTACGTCAGCAAGTTTATGATCGTAGTGTTGACCCCAAAGTTGAGCTACGTTTTGAAGATCGATCAGGTCGGCCTGGATACTGATGATGTCACCGCGCTTGCTCATTTTGCCGGTCACAACTGCGCGAACATTGAGTTCCTGACCGACTTTACGAGGATCCACTGATTTCCCCTTGTAGCTGGCAACCAGACTGCGTGGGACAACGCGCAACTGCGGAAGTTTCGACAAGCTGTTAATAAGACTTTCAGCAATCTTGTCGTTGATATATTCAGCATCCGGATCGCCCGCTTCATCAACGAAGGGCAGAACTGCAATTGACTGAATGGCATCAGGACCCAGATCGCCGGCTTTACTTCTTGTGCTGAAGTAGATCAATGCAACGACTGCGATAACGACGACCGCACCAGTCACCATAACTCCAAAACGACTTTTCGGTGATGGTAGAAAGTTAGCTTCGCGACCATTTTCAGTCGAGAGATCTGAAGTTGATTTGGCGATCAGGCCTTGTGGGATTGCTTCGGGATGTCCATTTCCGGAGACCGATGTCACTTCGTCTTGCACAGGCAGGATCTGGTTATCCCACGTTTCTCTTACGGGTGCGACAAATCTATATCCGCGTCTCGGTACCGTCTCGATGAACTGTACTTCGCCCGCGTTTTCACCAAGAGCCTTCCTAAGCAGTGACACGTTTTGAGTCAGATTTCCCTCTTCGACAAACGTCGTTGGCCATACCCTTTTCATCAGGTTGTCCTTCTCGACAATTTGTCCGCGGTTCTCTAGGAGGGTAATGAGGATGTCAAACACTTTGGGCGTGAGCGGAACTGGTTCGCCTTCGCGCAATAGAACGCGCTCCGCGGTTTTCAAGCGAAAGCGTCCGAAATCAAAACTGTGACTCTCGTGTTGCACCTTAAAAGCCGACCTTGAGAAATATCTTTGAGGAATTCTTGAGTGCGTTCTGAGGACTTGCCACACCCCTAATCGCTAGGATTCAACATCCGTCAAACCATGCTTTCGAACAATCGGTAATTAGTAAGTCGAAGCAGGTTGATTGTAATGCAACCCCTGAACACGAGCAACGGGGCTCAAAAAGCGATAAGCCCTCGGTCAAAATGAAGAACATGCTTGCTTCGCTTTCGAACATAACTATTTTCTTGAGCTAGCGAGAACTGGAATGACTAATTTGAGCAGGTGTCTCCCTATGATTGACGAAAAAAAGATTCCGGAGTTCCTCGAGACGTCATTGATATACATGTTGAGTGCCATCGTTGCAGGCCTGGGTTTCCTACTCGTCTGGATCGTTTGCTCGTTAACCGGGCTGGGAACGTAGGCTCTTCGTGGGCTTGCCGATCATTGACCAGGACATCACAGAACTTGCAACTGCCAGAGCCGCTGACACAAACATCAGGACCCTGAACCCTGAATGGAACGATTCTCTGACCACCTGCTTCAGAGATTCCTGAGTCTGTTGATCTACGGTTTTCGGCACTTCGATTCCGGCGAGTCGCACACGTTGTTCGGATACTTGCCTTCGAACGTCATCGGGAACAGAAAGCTCGCCCAGTCTCTTCTCCAGGCTTGTTCCGAACGTCTGCTGCATTACCACACCAAAAACTGCGATGGCGATGAGACCTGCCGTTCGTGAAACTGCATTGTTTATTCCTGAGGCTACACCTGCCTGTTCGGAGCTTACCGAGCCCATAACCGTCGTAGTTAGAGGTGCGACGCTGATGGCCATGCCCAAACCCATAATTATTGACGCAGGGAAAAAGCCACTCCAATAGTTTGCATTAACCGATGGTCTCGCAAACAGCGCGAATCCAATTGCCGCGATAAGCGGCCCAATAGTTAACGGTAATCGTGGACCAAATCGATCGATCAAGCCTCCCGACCAACGCGACAAGGCAAACATCACGATTACAAATGGCAGGAGAGCCGATCCCGCTGCTGTCGCGGAGTAGTTCTGGACTTGAATCAAATCGAGGGCGAAAAAGAAGAAGGTGCCGCTAAGCCCCGCATAGAGAAATAGGGTTAGCAGATTTGCGCCAGCGAAGTTTCTCGAACGGAACAATCCGAGAGGCATCATTGGATCACTGGCTCTTGTTTCGTTGAACGTGAATAGAGCCAAGAGCACCAATCCGCAAATCAACGACGCAATTACGACTGGATTAGTAAATCCGGCGCGGGGTGATTCGATCAACCCGTAGACGAGGCCACCAAGTCCGAGAGTTGCGAGAGTTGCTCCAATCCAATCCATGGTGCCTTGTTTGTTCTTCTCGTGACTTTCAGGCACCCGCCAAAGTGAGATCACAATGACCGCAACCGCTATCGGTAAGTTTAAGAAGAAAACTGCGCGCCACGACAAATTTTCCACGAGCCAACCACCCAATACCGGGCCAATCGCAGTCGTGATTGCAGAGAAGCCAGACCACGTGCCGATTGCACGCCCGCGTTTGTCTTCGCTAAATGACGCACTGATGATCGCCAGGCTGCCCGGAACTAACAGCGCGGCGCCTGCACCCTGCACGGCGCGAGCGACGATGAGTTGAGTTATGTTTACTGAGAATCCACAAGCGGCTGAAGCCAATGCGAAAATCACGATTCCCACCATGAAGATTCGCCGACGACCATAACGATCACCCAGGGATCCTCCTACAAGAAGTAAAGCTGAGAGCAGCAGCGCATACGACTCGACTACCCATTGAACCCCGATTGCCGTCGCGTTTAGTTCTTTTTGCAAAAATGGGAGTGCAACATTGACGACGGTTCCATCGATGAAGGCCATACTGGAGGCGAGAATCGTTGCGGCGAGAATCCAACGAGCCAGACCCTGCTTACAATCGACCGGCGATTTGCCCGATTGAATAACAGCTTCCGAACACGGATCGTAATAGGACCCGTGGGACGTATTTGACCTATTCACCCCTATAAAACACCACCCAACTCAATCTGAAATCTTAAATCTGAAATTTGAAATCTTTAGAACGGTTCATCAATGGACTCGCTTTGCCTGGTAAAAAACTTTGGACCGTTCTCGGTAATGTACAAGCAGTCTTCCAACCTGATCCCAAACTCGCCATAGATCACAATTGTCGGTTCGTCGCTAAAGCACATGCCTGGTTGTATGGGCGTCTTATTGCCGCGAACAAAGTTCGTCCATTCATGACCGTCCATACCAATACCGTGTCCGGTTCGATGTGGCAGGCCCGGGACCTTGTAACCTGGCCCAAAACCAGCGTCTGTTATTACTTTGCGCGCGGCTGCATCGACTGATTCGCAGGGAGCGCCAACTTTCGCAGCGGCAAACGCTGCATCCTGGGCTTTCTTCTCCAGGTCCCAGATCTTTCTTTGACGATCTGTAGGCTTTCCGAAGACGAAGGTTCTCGTTATGTCTGACTCATAACCCTCCACGGTGCAACCTCCATCCATCAAAACGACGTCGCCCTCTTTCAACCGTTGGGGTGTACTACTGCCATGTGGAAACGCCGTGTACTTCCCAAAACTGACAAAGATGCCGCCCGGAGCACCGAGCGCACGGAACGCTGCAGCACAATTTCCCGCGAACTCACCTTGCGTCATTCCTTCTGTCATGGTTGCACGAGTTGCCTTATATGCTTCGATCGTGATGTCGTTGGCAAGTTGCATCAAGGCGATTTCAGCGGGTGACTTGAACATACGGCAGCCGGCAGTAACCGGTGTTGCACTAACAAACTTCAAAGCGGGTGCTGCTTGTCGAATGCCATCGTACAAAAAGAAACGCACTCGCTCTTCGACACCGACGGTGCCTGCCCGCACTCCACGATCGCGCAGAATCTCGGCAACACGCTGGTAGGGGCTTTCGTCCTCTTCCCAGGTACGAATGTCCTTGCCCACTGTGATCAATTCCCGCGCCCGTTCCTCTTCAAACTTTGGACACACCCAGGCAATGTCGCCATTTGCGGGAATTACCATGGCGAACATTCGTTCGCTCGTACCCCATCGCATCCCTGTGTAATAGAGCATCGATGTACCTGGCTCGATGTAAATTGCGTCGATGCGATTGTCGCGCATGAGCCTTCGGGCTTTTTCGATCCTTGTTTGGCGTTCGCCGGCTGAGATTGGAGCAACGCCATCAGTCATACGTCGTAAGCGGCGAATCGCGTCCGGTTGAGTTGCTTGTGGCGGTTCGGCGAACACTTCAGGGGTCACGCTGCCAAGTAAAGAGAATCCGGCCGCGGCAGCAGAGAAACGTAAAAAGTCTCTTCTGTCAGTACACATGTTTTGGGGATCCTTTGGATGGAATGAATTGCGAGTTGAATGTACACGAGGCTGGGAAATGTCGTAAAGCCTTTACATCTTATCTGTGACACAAACGAACAAGTTCCTGTTTTTTTGAGCAACCTTTTCCTGGCGGCTTCGCCGCACTCCATGCGGAAAGGCTCTGCCTTTCCGTACGCGGTTTTTCTAATTATGCGGCTACGCCGCGAGGCAGAGCGTCAAACTACAAAGGCTTAACGGAAAGCCCGAGGCTTTCCGCAAGGAGTTTGGCGAAGCCGCGAACTCATTCGAGGAGACCTCAGAAAAACCACAGAGAAGATCTTGGGCGCGGCATTGAGGTTGCCGTTGATTGGAACCAGCCGCCCGAGCCATTTCCATCGAACGAGAGGCGTACGAAGGACATCGGCTTGCGTATTGAAGTGGAGCACGAAGAACACTTATGCCCATCCGAAGTCAAGATCTTCATGGATTTGTTCCTGACACCTCTGGTACAGCGCTTCTCCTCATCGACGTAATTAATGACTTCGAATTTGATCGGGGCGAGCAGCTGCTCGAGCTCGCGTTACCGGTAGGCGAAAACATTGCCGAGTTAAAAAGGCGGGCCAAGGCGGCGAGCGTCCCGTCGATCTACGTGAATGATAACTTTGGTAGATGGCAATCCGACTTGAGGAAGATCGTCGATCACTGTCGTTCGGTTCGCGGTAAACCATTCGTCCAACTCTTGCTGCCCGATGAAGATGACTACTTCGTCTTGAAGCCGAAACATTCTGGTTTCTATTCAACGAGTCTCAACCTTCTACTAAACCACTTAACTGCCACTAATCTAATTCTCACGGGCATCGCTGGGAACAATTGCGTGCTGTTCACAGCGAATGATGCTTACATGCGAGACTACAAATTGTTTATTCCCTCAGACTGCGTAGTCTCGAACACAGAAGAAGAAAATACATACGCATTGAAACAGATGAAGGAGATCCTCAAAGCGACTGTGCTGCCGTCAGCCGAACTGGATTTCGAGAAGTTGACGAGAGTGGTAGATAAGACCACGGGCTTGGATGCAATCAGTAGCACTTCGCGGTAGCGGGTGAGCGCAGTGTCAACAATCCGAATGCTTGTCTCATGATTGATGAAGATCCGCTGACGTTCACTCCGGAGCGGCCCTGCTTGTACACACCAAGCAGATAACAAGATGAAACTCAAAATTGAACAAGTCAGGAAGGGTGGTTTACCCCGCTGTTTCCCGAGTATGTAGATTGGGGACCGGCGGGGGTAAACCACCCTTCCCGACTTGTTCAATTGAACGTTTGTTGCTTTCTCTGAGTGCTTGGACTTGAGAGTTTCTAAGAAGGAGTGACTTGAAGCCTCGTCGCAAAAAATCATAGCGTTCCAACAACCCGCACTCTACAATCCTGAACCTGTTGACACACGACGTGCTCCAAACAAAAGGAGGACCTTCCAATTGAAGCTTCTTCGCAACTCCGTTTGCCTGATCATCATTCTATCCGGCACTGCATACGCTCAACGCGTTTTGCGCTGGGGCGCCGATCCCAGCGGTGGTGCGCCTTACGTCTACACTGATCCTGGTCATCCCGAGCGCTACATTGGATATGAAAAAGAGATGGTTGACGCACTGGCTGCGGCGATGGGCAGGCAAGCCGAGTTTGTTCCGAGTGATTGGGAAACACTGGTATCAGCACTACAACGAAAGTCGTTCGATGTGATCGTCAATGGACTTGAACCGACTGGCGACCGCGCTCAGCAAATCGCCTTCAGTAATCCCTACTACATTTTTCAACTCCAGCTGACAGTTCGGCGCGACGATAATCGGATCCATTCACTCGATGACTGCAAGAACAGGACTGTGGGAACGCTGGGAAATACCGCTGCCTCTCGATTGCTTCAACAACAAAACATTCCGTTTCGTAGCTACGAAGATCCCGTCGGCGCTTATCGAGACCTGGAACTAAAACGTATTGATGCAGTAGTAATGGACGTCCCCGCCGAGGCCTTCTACGCCCGAGATAATTCAAAATTGAAACCGGCGGGACCACCTTTCTTCAAAGGCTATTACGTCATTGGTCTGCGAAAAGGTGACGATGCATTTAAAGCAGAAATTGATAAAGGTATCGAAAAGATAATTCAGGACGGCAGTCTCGAGCAGATCCTGAGGAAGTGGAAACTTTGGAACGACGCTCAGGTTGAGTTTCAAACCTCAATTCGCACTCATACACAACCAACCGCCGTGATCGAAATGACGAACGCGGCGTTCAACTGGCGCGATGCATTATTGAGACTGACACGCGCTGCAATGTTCACCGTCCTCATCGCCTTAGGTTCAATGGTCATCGCCGTCGTCCTGGGGCTGCCGTTGGCTGTTGGACAGTGGAAAGGGTCGGCGTGGATCCGATCACTTTGCACAATTTACGTGGAGTTCTTTCGGGGAACCCCTGTACTCGTGCAACTGTTATTTCTTTACTTCGGCCTCCCAGTCCTCGGCATTGCTATGCCCGGCATGCTCACGGCAATCGTCGGCCTGGGTCTCAATTATGCTGCATACGAATCGCAAGTTTATCGCGCGGCTCTTGATGCGATTCCAAAGGGACAGTGGGAAGCATCTTATTCATTAGGCATGTCGCCGCTGCTCGCATTTCGTCGCATCATCCTGCCGCAGGCTTTTCGCATCGCATTGCCACCAATGACGAACGACTTCGTGTCGCTTTTCAAAGACACCTCGGTCGCATTCGCGATCTCGGTTTGGGAACTAGCTACTGCTTATCGCGAACTTGCCAACGCATCCGGTCAATTTCTGTTGTTGGGAGTCATTGTTTCACTCTTCTATCTGGCGATGAGTTTACCGATGGCTCACGTTGCACGTCTCTTGGAACAACGGTTGCGCGAGCGTTCAACAGAGAGACTTGAAGAGGCGGAGGTGGCAGCGTGATCCAGGTAACCAACTTGAGAAAGAGATTTGGTTCGAACGAAATCCTCAAAGGGATCTCTTTCGAAGTGCCACGCCAAACTATATTAGGAGTCATCGGGGCTTCGGGCAGCGGAAAGACCACGCTGCTACGTTGTCTCAATGGTTTGGAAACCATTGACGGAGGAACCATCGCCTGCGGTGAGGTTCGGCTGGAAGCTGGTATTTCGCATGCTGATTACAAACGTCGCGTGCGCGACTTACGCCTGCAGGTGGGTACAGTGTTCCAACACTTCTATCTCTTCCCACACTTGTCTGTAGTGGGAAACATCATCGAAGCGCCTGTTCACGTTTTGCATTCACCAAAAAAGAAGGCAGAGACCGAAGCTGTTGAGCTATTGGAGTCCGTCGGGATGAAACACGCTGCTCGACGCTACCCTGAGTCACTGTCAGGAGGCGAACAGCAACGGGTCGCGATTGCTCGTGCTCTTGCGATGCATCCAGCATTGCTGCTTTTGGACGAGCCAACGAGCGCGCTCGATCCAAGACGCATCGCAAGTCTACGTGGGTTATTGCGGAGCTTCGTCGAGAAAGGGCACACGCTGATCATTATTTCGCATTCCATCGGCTTTCTCGACGGCGTTTCAGATGACTTGCTTTATCTGGAAGGTGGACTCGTGGTTGAGCACGGCCCAACTGATCAGGTGCTCAATTCGCCCAAGGATCCAAGAGTGAAAGAGTTTATCGCGCAGGCGGAATGACGGAATAAGAATTGAGATTTCAGATTCTGTGCTTTGTCAGTCCGCGGAGAGTAATAAATAGGTCCAATAAGTCCTATAGGTCCTATGCTAGCGAGCACTGAAGTACAATCTTGAATCTGAAATTATTGGGTCACCGAACGCACATAGCTATCATACACATCTCGTTGATCGTCGATGCTGAGAATTTGGGCGCCAATGAAGTATCCCTTGCTCGTGTTGTCAGGATTCAGGGGCTCACATCTAACAGGCGTTATTTCCAATTGAACAGATCCGGTTGGAAGATACAGGCAAAGTCGTAAGCGGCTTCCTTCTCCACAGAATCTTTCGTCGATTTGAATCGATGGAAGCACAAACGCCAGGCCACCCGCACTTAAATCTTTCGTGCGACCCAAAAACACGAGCGAGTCAGCGGACGACGGCGCTTCGGTGTCGAGAATTGAGAGATTCGCAGTGAGCTCAGCATCACAATTGATATTGAGTCTCTGAGCACGACGTCGTTCTGTTGATGATGAAGTCGTTTCCACGCTGGTCGGTGTATCGATTTGGGAGAAATTCAGACCAGGTCTCAGTCTATGGTTTGTTTTGATTTTTAAAGCGCGAAGCCGCAGACGTCCCTCAACGGCAGGCCAGTAGTAGCATGAAACTATGAATTTGTATACCAAACAGTTGTAAATACCTTAGACGATTTGATTAACCAAACGTGCGCAAAATGAGAAGTCACGAAAAGCAAGAGTTGGTAGGCGCAATCACAGTCCAATCCAGACAGATCGATACCAGTCGGGATGGCCTTTACCGTACTAAACTATGGCTTGTCAGTTGAATTAAATGGGCAATATAGCGCTGTTTCCGTTTTTGAAAGCTTACGCCTCAGGTTTTGGACACCACCAGGCTTTAGCCGGTGGTTCTTCAACTTCATAGCTAGAACAACGCCGCTGGTCCACGGGACACCACCAGGCTTTAGCCGGTGGTTCTTCAACTTCATAGCTAGAACAACGCCGCTGGTCCACGGGACACCACCAGGCTTTAGCCGGTGGTTCTTCAACTTCATAGCTAGAACAACGCCGCTGATCTACGGGACACCACCAGGCTTTAGCCGGTGGTTCTTCAACTTCATAGCTAGAACAACGCCGCTGATCCACGGGACACCACCAGGCTTTAGCCGGTGGTTCTTCAACTTCATAGCTAGAACAACGCCGCTGGTCCACGGGACACCACCAGGCTTTAGCCGGTGGAATCTAAAAAATCAACGAGTTAGAATTTAAGCTGAGGAGACGCTTTCATGACCGACAACGCTCAATCACTTCGCGACCACCTGCTTTATCTCTTACGAGACGGCGGAGCACACATGTCGTTCGACGATTTCATTGGCGAGTTTCCGGCAGAACTCTGCGCAGAAAAAGTGCCGGGGTTGCCATACACATGCTGGCAGGTCCTTGAACACATCCGCCTTGCTCAGTGGGACATTCTGGAATTTAGCCGCGACCCAAACCACGCCTCACCAGAGTTTCCCAAAGGTTACTGGCCAGCACCGGAAAATGCCGGCACAGTCGAGCTTTGGCATGAAAGTGCCGCGAAATTTAAAAGTGATCTGAAAGAAATGGAACGTCTTGTTGCGAACAATTCAACGGACCTCTACGCCCGAATCCCACATGGTGATGGACAAACAATCTTACGCGAGGCACTTCTCGTGGCGGATCACAACGCCTATCATCTCGGTGCACTCGTGGTCATGGCGAGGATCTTGAAGACCGTATAAGCGATTCAACCAACTGCAATCAATCGACGCTTTGTGGCCGAACTCACTCTAAACGCATCACCCAAATCATCGAGCAGATCGTTCACGTCCTCGATGCCAACCGAAATGCGAACCAAATCCTCAGGTGGCCCCAGTCGATCGCGCAGCGACGGCGGAATGCTGGCGTGTGACATTCGACAAGGCAGACTGATGGTCGAGCCAACCGATCCGAAGCTTACGGCGATACGAAACAATCGAGTCGCTTCCACAAGACGTGCTGAAAAATCAGAATCACCAGTCGTGAAACTTAGTACGCCGCCGTTGCCTGAAGCTTGTCGCCGGTGAATCGAATAACCTTCGTGATTCTCAAGACCCGGATAGTAAACCCTGGAGACCGCATGCTGTTCCCGTAGGAATTCTGCAACTCTCCGTGCAGAGATGTTCTGACGCTCGACTCTTAACGACAGTGTTTTCAAGCCTCGCAGTAAAAGCCATGACTCAAACGGACTGAGGCCTGCACCTTGTGCGTTTTGCTGGAAGGCCACAGCTTCGTACAGTTCCCTGTTATTCGAGATCACTGCGCCCGCGGTAACGTCACTGTGTCCACAAAGAAATTTCGTTGCCGAGTGAATTACAACATCCGCTCCAAGGTTCAGCGGCTTCTGGAAGATTGGCGAGAGCATTGAGTTATCAACGGCAAGAATTGCACCAGCGTTATGTGCCAGTTCACTGAGTTGTCGAATGTCAAAAATGCGGAAGAGCGGATTGCTGGGTGTCTCTATCAGAATCAGACGAGTTTGCGGATTCGTTAATCGCCGAACAGCATCAATGTCACTCGTATCTGCATAGCGCACCACGACGTTGTGACTTGAAACTACTCGCTCCAACAAACGAACTGTTCCGCCGTACAGGTCGTCACCAGCGATGATCTCTTCCCCAGGCTTAAGGCTATGAGTTAACGCCGCAAGCGCGGCCATCCCACTTGCAAAAGCGCAGGAGTACTTTCCATTCTCGAGTCGCGCCAATTGTTCTTCGACGAGTGTTCGCGTTGGATTTCCGCTGCGTGTGTAATCGTAGTTACCAAATTCCGTAGCGTTTGGTTGTTCGAAGGTTGCGGTCTGATAGATTGGTGGCACGATCGCGCCGTTCGGATCATTTGCGGTTCCAAGTTGCACACACAGAGTTGCGGTTTTCATGCTGCATACTCCTGTTCCTCGACTACATCGAGACAATCAAGACAAGGCCCTACCTTTGTTGAGACGTCGGAGCCGACGCCCGACACAGTAAAGGTAAGTTGATGTCTTTCCGCAAAATCGATCGCTTTGATTTGCACAACGCTGCCGCCGACTTTGCGAGCAGTGTCGTAACTCACTTCGACGAAACGGTTGGCAGTTGTAGTGTTGGGATCGCTTGTATACAGACCGTCCACGTCCTTCACTAGAGCGCAACGCCCATTGAGTTGATTGGCAACAAACAAAGCTGTCAGGTCCGAGCCGCCACGTCCCAGCAATGTCGTTTCGCCATCGGCGCGTCCGACAAAACCCGGAAGAACCACGACGCCCTTTTGTAACTCAGCAAGGAGTCTGGGTTTGTCCAAACGAATTAACTCTGCGTCAAGCACCGATCCAATTGTTGTCAGACCCGCTTGTTCTGCATTGAGGACCGTTGCCGGGATTCCAGCTTGTTGAAGGGCCATTCCCAAAAGCGTCGACGATGAAGCCTCGCCAGTAGCGAGTAGCGCCGCAAGTAAAGATGGATTCGGTTCCTCGCATACTGAATAAGCACATTGAGTAAGCTGGTCGGTTGTATTTCCAAAAGCGGAAACAACTGCCACGACTCGATGGCCTTGTAACCACCATTCGTAAATCTCATTAACTGCAGCGGGTAAATCTCGATCGGTCCTTAGCACCGAGCTGCCAAATTTCAAAACAACGACTTTACTCATTGGGCCACCTCCCCTGCTGCAGTCAATGCCTGAGAAAGATCGCGAATTACATCAAGAGGATCTTCAAGTCCGACTGACAGTCGCACTAATCCGTCAGTGATCCCCGCCACTCGACGCTGTTCAAGTGGGACGTCGGCATGTGTCATTGATGCGGGGTGCGTGATTAGAGTCTCTGCGGATCCCAGGTTTTCCGCCAGTGCACATAAGCGAACGTTGTTCATCAAACGAATACCAGCGGTTACGCCACCAGAAATTTCGAAAGAGATTAAGGCGCCCCCAGTCGACTGTTGTTTTTGCGCGAGGCCGAATTGCGGAAATGATTCAATCCCGGGATAGGACAGTTTGGTCACCAGCGGATGTCGCTCGAGGAATCGAGCAATTGTCAAAGCGTTTTCGGAGTGACGCGCCATGCGTATCCCCAGGGTCTTTACACCTTGGATTGTGAGCCAGGCAGGAAACGGTGATTGGATGGCCCCAATGGCGTTGCGAATGAAGTTGAAACGCTCGTGCAGCTCCTGCTCGCGGGCCAACAACGCGCCACCAACGGTAGCGTTGTGCCCTTCAATGAATTTCGTGGTCGAGTGCAATACGACATCAGCCCCAAGTTCAAACGGTCGTTGGAGGGCAGGCGTGAGCAACGTGTTGTCCACGATCAGCAAAGCTCCAGCCTTGTGAGAAATTTGTGCAGCTAACTCAATGTCCGTCAGCTTCAGAGTTGGATTAGCGGGCGACTCAACAAAAACGAATCGTGTCTTCTTGTTTGCGGTGGCCTGTTTGAGAGCATTCTCATCAGAGGTGTCCACAAATTCCGCAGTAACCCCAAATGGTGCCAACACTTGTTGAAGCAATCTAACCGTACCTCCGTAGACTGCTTCCGAAGCGACGACATGATCACCTGATCGCAGGAGGGCGAGACAGAGCACTGTAGTTGCGGCAAGTCCTGTCGCGTAGCAGGTGCAATGGTCCACACCTTCGAGTGCAGCTAATCGCCTTTCAAGCGCCGAAACTGTCGGGTTAGCAGAGCGGCTGTATGTAAAGCCTTTATCTTTGCCGACAGCCTCTTGTCGGAAGGTCGTAGTCTGATAAATGGGAGTCAGTAAGGCGCCAGTGGTTGGGTCGGCGATGGAGCCAGCATGCAGCGCCAGGGTATCGAAGTTATGTGGGGTCCCCTCAAATTGAAAATTAACTTTCTGGTATTCAGCGAGTTCTTTTGTCGTAGTTGCCATCTCAGTCCTCCTCAGTTTTTGCGCGATGAACCAGGGTCAGTCATGGAGACAGACAGATCGACAGAGCAAGGTTCGTCGAACAAGTTGTTTGTGGAACCTAAGGCAAGTACTGGCTGGACGCGTTTTGCGCGGAAAAGAAAAACCCCGCGCCTCAGAGTGCGCGGGGTTCAAAGATGCTTGATATCCCTCACGGCTCTTTAGCAGTTTTTTACGTGGAGCAAGTTTGCCTTAAATCGCCACGACAATTAATGTCAAAGAAAACGTGGGACAGCTTATCGCATAAGAGTTAGGTCATAGTCAACCGTATGGAGTAAGAATTTAGAGATTTTATGTAGTGAGTTAAATTGTTTAATAACGACTAAGACACCACCAGGCTTTAGCCGGTGGTCCTTCAATTTTCTCGCTACAAACAACGCCGCTAAAACCTCCGGGACACCACCAGGCTTTAGCCGGTGGTCCTTCAATTTTCTCGCTACAAACAACGCCGCTAAAACCTCCGGGACACCACCAGGCTTTAGCCGGTGGTCCTTCAACTTCACAGCTACAAACAACTCCCCCTGAACCCTCCCGGACACCACCAGGCTTTAGCCGGTGGTGCTTCAACTTCACAGCTACAAACAACTCCCCCTGAACCCTCCCGGACACCACCAGGCTTTAGCCGGTGGTCTTCAACTTCACAGCTACAGACAAACTCCCCCTGAACCCTCCCGGACACGACCAGGCTTTAGCTAGTCGCTCCGCAAAAACTTCGTCACCTGCGCTGAGGTGAACTCCCCCACCGTTCCCGCGTAATACGATGGCTGCCAAACATCCCACGCACCTGTTTGTTTCAAAACTCCATCATACCTTTTCGTCATCCAGTGTTGCGTGTTGTTCATAATTGCCAACACGTACTCCTCAACACTAACGCTGGGAGTCCCTTCAATAATCATGTGCATGTGATCCGGAAGAAGGCTAACCCGGTCGACTGCAAATTGATGCTTCTTGCCTACCGCTATCACGTAGTCGAAGAGCTTCGGCCCAATCACCTCATCAAAGATGGGAATGCGCTTTTGGGTTGCAAAGACGAGATGATAATTAAGGATCGTGTAATAGTGTGCAAAGCTAAACGCCGGTGAACGGAACGCACTGTTTATGTATTCTAGTGGTTTTGTCCATTCACCTTGATAGCCGTGATGCGTGATCTGATTCGCGAGATAGTTACGCGCACGATCTAAATCGACTTTGCCAGCTGTCCGCGCAAAGTAACCACGGCCTAACAGTCTTTTGCCGTCAAATGCTTTCCCAAATTGATATTCAAGGTTGCCTTTGAGAAGTTTTACAGCTTGGGAAATTGCATGCTTAGGCTGAAGACTGATTAGAAGACGGAGGTGCATTGAATCGAAGTCACTTTCGAGCAAGCTGTAGTTGTGGCGATCACAGATATCGGGGATAACTTTTTTCGCAAGCTGCTGCCGCTCTGCGCTCGCGAGTGATGCTTCGAGGTAGCGCGTTTTCAACCAAAGGTAATAGTGAAGCTGGTAGGCGGCTCCAAGCGCCGTGAGGTGAGGATTCATATTTGTGGCATAGTAACTCTGCGACGTGTATTTGGGTAGCTGTGAAGTTGAAGGACCACGCACCGGTTCAGGGGGAGTTGTTTGTAGCTGTGAAGTCGAGGGACCACCGGCTAAAGCCTGGTTGTCCCGGAGGTTCAGGGGAGTTGTTTGTAGCTGTGAAGTCGAGGGACCACCGGCTAAAGCCGGTTGTCCCGGAGGTTCAGGGGAGTTGTTTGTAGCTGTGAAGTTGAGGAACAACCGGCTAAAGCCTGGTGGTGTCCAGGAAGTTTCAGAGGGAGTTGTTTGTAGCTGTGAAGTTGAAGGACCACCGGCTAAAGCCTGGTGGTGTCCGGGAGGGTTCAGGGGGATTGTTTGTAGCTGTGAAGTTGAGGGACCACCGGCTAAAGCCTGGTGGTATCCAGGAAGTTCAGGGGAGTTGTTTGTAGCGAGAAAATTGAAATACCACCAGGCTTTAGCCGGTGGTGTCTGTTTGTTAGTTGGAATTTTAGTTCACTAATGACTTGGTCAGGTCCGATTGCTCTTGTGCTGTTTGGGAAGGCGAAGCTGCGATCTCGCTCGACAGGTCGGCTAACGCCTGGACAATCTCCCTGTCGAACTTCGTTCCAATGCTCGCCCGCAACCGCGTAATGGCAGCAGCAGGTGTCAAGGATGTTTGCGTATCACCAGAATGCAGCAACAAATCATAATCGCTCGCCACGCGGAGGATACGCGCGGCAATCGGTATCTGATCACCAATCAATCCGATTGGCAATCCGCTGCCATCAAAGTTTTCCCGATGAAAGCGAATCACATCAGCCGCATCTCTCAGCTCTGGAAAGCACGATAGCACTTCAGCGGCACGCTCCCAGCGATCGGATGCTCCCGGAAAAGTCACATCCGCATTATTCCGAACTCCCTTTGTCTCCTCTAGCGCCGCGAGCTCGTGTAAAGACGAGGCCGCCCGCAGATCGCCAAGCAGATCTTCTGACACAGCCAACCTCTCCCCAATCGCGCTCGCACATTGACTAACACGGACACTACGCGAGTAAGTGGATTCATCCCTCATCTTGAGAACACTGATCATCGCGTTGACAAATCCGAGCTTCATTTCCTTGATTCGTACATTGAGTCGATCGTTTGCAGCCGATAACGCGTGCTGCTGCTTGTTCTGCTCATAATGTTGCACCGCACGACTGACTCGCAGTTTTAAGTCGTCGTTCTTCCAGGGCTTGCTCACGTACATATACACAAGTCCACAATTAACTGCTTCAACGAGGGCTTCAAGATCCGTGTAACCGGTTAACAGGATTCGAACCATATGCGGACGTCGATCAGCCGACTTCTTTAACAACTCAATGCCTGTCATCTGCGGCATTCGTTGGTCGGTGATGATTACTGCAATTTCATGCTGCTCCAGAAGTTTGATTGCTTCCTCACCTGAGCTCGCAGTCAGGCAGTAGTAATCGTCATGAAATAAACGTTCGAGTAAACGCACGTTGGGACGTTCATCGTCTACGATTAATAATTTGTACGTCATGTTGAGTTTCGTCTCCTTGTTAAGCCTTTGTCACACGCTCCAGAAAGTCGCCCGCACAAAACCGCTGACAGGGCCTAAACTATTTCCTGGGTTGAAGTAGTATCGGTTGGAACACTGATGGGAATAGAGATGGTGAACTTGCTACCCTTTCCCAAAACACTTTCGGCGGCGATCGTGCCTTTGTGTTTTTCGATAATGCCGTAGGTAATCGACAATCCTAATCCAGTCCCTTCACCTACAGACTTTGTTGTAAAAAACGGGTCGAAGATCTTCTTGAGTTCTTCCTGAGGGATGCCGCAGCCGGTATCCGATATGGACACCACTACTAAGTTATCTCTGACGCCGGTTTTGATGCGCACTTCGCCATCACCCTGGATCGACTGCGCGGCATTCACCAATAGATTTGTCCACACCTGGTTTAATTGGCCCGCATAACAATCGACCAACGGCAACTCTCCGTAATCCTTTAATAAACAAATCCCACCCGCCCCGTAATAACGAGACAACAATCGGATCGTTGAATCGATGCTTTCGTGCAGATCGACTTTTGTAAACTCTGAATCATCGAGTCGGGAGAACAGCCTCAAGTTCTGGACCACATCTCGAATACGTATGGTGCCCTCGAGACAGTCGTCGAGCATTGCATGCACGTCATCCAGCAAAGAACCATATTTGACTTCTCTTTTTAGCCGCTCCAGATCCGTAGCATCTTCCGGTGAAAGCACTGCAGCGTCGTAACGACTAAGCACCCGCTCCAGCTTGTGGATATATTCGCCAACAAGCTCCATGTTGCCGAAGACAAACCCGGCGGGATTATTTAACTCGTGCGCGATTCCGGCAGCGAGTTGACCAAGACTGGCCATTTTTTCACTGTGTACAATTTGTGCTTGAAGTCGTTCGAGTTCGCGCTTCCGAGCAGCGAGTTCGACGTTGTGTCGCTCGAGATCGGCTCTATAAGTCCGCGCTGTGATGGTGAGGGCGCGGCGTTCGAGGGCTCTTTCCACCGACAGTTGCAGGACTTCCAGCTCAACCGGTTTGATTAAGTAATCTGACGCGCCCAGTTGCAACGCATCACGAATACGCTGCGGACGAGCGATCCCCGACACCATGATCACTGCAGTATCCGGGTATCGCGTTCTGATCTCGCGCAGCAGTTCAACGCCATTGCGTCCCGGCATCTGCACGTCCGACATCACAAGTGCATAACCGTCGATCGACAAGTGAGCCAGTGCCTCATCGCAAGACGCTGCGGTCGTGCATATGTATTCATCGGATAAGAAATCGGCGAAAAGATTTCTCACCATGTCTTCGTCATCTACGATCAAAATACGGCTCGCCACCTCGTCCTCAACAATGTGAGCCGGTGGTGGCAAAGTTTCTGTCAATTCAGTGGGTGAAAACCTTCTCATCAACTCGAGGTGAATTCAGAAGTCGGGTCAGATGGGTACACGTGGGGAAAGGCGGTTGCCCATTTCGCCACATCGATATCGTTAGACGGCACCATTTGGTACCCAGAGAGGGTCTTCTGCATGGATCGTGCCGAGAACAGTGGGAACCAATCACGGCTTGCGAACAACAATTGGCGTATCGTCGTCTAGAGGCTCTTCACCCTCATCGACGCCCTCTACGATGATTGGCGCGGGGCGAACTCTTATAGACAGCTCTTTGTATGCAGCACTTACCTGAGCAACATCACAGGCGGTGGGACCTTGCATTTCGTTGGGTTCATTCACAGTTTTGAACTGATTCATCACTGTGCTCTTCGATTTGCAACTGTAGCAATCAATCAGCCCGAAGGTGTGTCCTAACTCATGCGCGATAGCGTTAATCAAAGCCTCCGGATTGGTTATAACGGGATCGATAACAATATGCGCCCATGTCATGATCTGATTTGATTGGGCGCTATAAGCTTGCAACTCAGTGGCGTGGCGCTTCACCTTATTAAAAACCGGGCCGCGCATGATTGTTAGGCAGTTCGGGCAATACAGTGGTGTTGTTGTGGAGCCGGCATATTCGAGTTTGATTCCGGATCCTGTGGCAATACTAACCGCTCTCCAATTCTCAATCGGCTTGAGAAGATGCGTTAACTCGTCATCGCCAAAGTCAGACTTCAGAATATAAATCTTGATCGAGGTATTAGCTGCCCAGGTCCAAAACCCGAAAGCGGGAGCATCCTTGCCGACTTTGCAAGGCTTGACGGCGGCTGTCTGCCCGAAGCAGTTACAAAACGAAGCTGCGACCAAAATGTAGCCAAGTAGTTGTTTCATATATTGTGTGATCCGGGTAGGTCCCTGAGGCGTGGAGATGGGCGATGAAGCCTCCGCTGCTCAAGGACCTGCCGGCTGTGCCGAAAAAATCGCGGCACAAGACCAAAATCTATCGTTGCCGACGAGCCGTACTGTCACTGGCAACGTTATTCGCAACTCGTCGCTGCAGTTGGTAGATCTCCTTTACCACTTCCACATCACAACCCGACGGTTCAATGAGACCGTTGTTGCGATTTATGCCGGGGAAGCCGTTCATGATCGTCTTTTTGTTCTTGCAGGTTGTGCAGTCCCAAAGTCCGAGTCCGTGTCCTAGCTCATGAACCATGTACCCCTGCAATGCCTGTGAGTTCGTTGTGGCAAAATCGAAATCAATCCAGGCTGAAATCAAGAGTCCATCGCTGTCCTGCCTCAGCGGATTGAAAAAGGCGTAGTGCTTACGATCATTCTTGTGCACTGCACGGCGAGTCACCGTCAAACAACTGTCGCAGTTAACCGTCCGGTCAACTTCTCCAGCGTACGAAAACTTCACTCCTGCGCCATTTTCCGACGCGGCTGCGGTCCAGGTCGCCATCGCGGCGCGTAAGGTTCTTTGCTGGTCCTCAGTAAACATGCCACGAGAAAAGTAGACCCTGACTTCCGTATCCGGGGGCCAGTAGTAAGAATTGATCGGCGGTGCGTTGCGGTTCTTGACGCAGACTTCAGGACTCGTTTGCGCATCAACACGTATCGCTACAAAGAGCAGGAGAAGTATCGGGAGAACTGATTTCATTTGATGATCTCGAGTAGCAGCCTGGAGGCTGTTTAGTTAGCGGGCTCGTCCAAGTCTTTGACCGTGAGTTTGCTCGCAAAGAGTTTGTAGTCGTAATACCTGACTTGAATGCGATAGTGAACATCGCTATTTGGAAAATGAAGGACGTCATCAGCCAGGGTTCGACTTGGTAGGAAGAGACTGGCGGTCATCGGTTCGCGCCAGGTCTCGAAGATTGGAAAGCGTTGTTTACCACGCGGTTCAACGACTCCTTTGATTTTCAGGATCTGAAAGGTCTGAGCATCGATCCAGACCTGGCCGCTGAAATAGCGATTGCTCATGTGATGAGGATCAGGAAAGCTTGCGGGCTCAACCGTCAGCAGGTACACGCGGCGCCCCGCAACTGCATCTTCACCTGCGTATGACAAGCGGTACTTACTGCTCTCAGAAATGTCGATACCGAGCAATTGGGCACCCGCGAGATCTTGAATGTCTTCCTTTGTAATCCGCATCTCACGAATCGTTGAAGGTGGATGGAACGTGACTCGCTCAATACGATTGCCCTTGTCGTCAAACAGGAATTGTGAATTGCGAATGTACTGGCCTGTTACCTCGCCACCTGGCCCAATCGTCTGCAACACCACATCTCGTTTGAACGTGTGCTGGTTCAGGGCGTCTCGAACCTGCGCTTCGGCCGTTATGAACTGCGCAATGATGCTTTCCGTCGTTCGCAAAGACGGAGGTATTGGTGCCTCGAGATTAAGACGCTCTACGCCTGTTAAAGAGTTCTCCTGCGATTTGCAGATAGGATACAGACTGATGCTTAGGAGAATTATCCAGAAGGATCTAATCAGTAGTTTGAATGGCGACATAGTTAGCAATCCAATGAAAAACATCAACGAAAAGGTCTGCCGAACGCTTTGAGGCTGAGGGGCAAGTGGTGGGAAGGAAGAGAGTACGTATGTACTTTGATCCATCCGAACCTGGTGCAGCCTTTAGAGCTGCAGATCGATTAGCGGCAAGATTGATGCCACACACAAGGTTGGTTTGCGCGAGCAGGAAGAGAACTAAAAAGAAAAACAGAAAGAGTTGGAATCATCCGATTACCGTCAAGGGAGTTCCAGCTCTTTCTGTTGTTTTTTCAAATGTCTCTGGCTTTTTCAGAGACCGTGAGGGTCACCTGTTATTTTTCCTATTCAAGCATCGTGCCGCTTTGTAATGTTCAAGAGTACCAGGCGTTTTGCTGTACCAGCCCGCCGTGGTGGGCGAAAGAGTCCAATTGAGAACCAAAGCAGTGCGGCGAATTGGGCCTTACTCACGAAACTTGAAGTACCACGACGCTAAAGCGTGCGGTGTCTCATTTCATTCAGGTCTTTCAAACTTCGGAGTGTAAGACAATCCGCAATCTTGAGTCTGAAATCTGAAACGACTTCAATTTGGTGCCGCTTGATCATTCGGTCGAGCGTCTTCCGATCGACACCCAACACTCGCGCTGCTGCTTGTTTGTTCCCGCGCGTATGCTGCAACACTCGCGTCACATATCTCGCTTCTACTTCCGCTAACGAGACCCATGCTTCC